>Ga0265324_10000011_pt1 | contig 218521 bp, 217 predicted proteins | sample 41419metaG_FD_198634 | JGI IMG/M metagenome (GOLD analysis project Ga0265324, IMG submission 198634) | Rhizosphere microbial communities from Carex aquatilis grown in University of Washington, Seatle, WA, United States - 4-14-19 metaG | ecosystem: Host-associated > Plants > Roots >...
CAGGGCAAACCAGCAGCAATGCCAGCAAGACAAGAATGTTTTTCAATGGGCACCCCCTGAAATCGTTGCGCATGAGCAAGTTTATTCCAATAAACCCGGCAACAGGCATTCAACGCGCCAGGAGCGGATTAGTTTACGCCCCCCGGTACTGTAATCGGTTGTGTTGCCATTGCCCGGACCTGGCGATTCGGGTCTTGATCAGCGCCAGTGCCGACCTGCAACTGCAATTTATGTTTTGCGGGGCAGGTTTCAGAGAGTGGTGTCAGTCTTAATTGGGAATCCGTGGCGACATCGAGTTGGCCGGGTGTGCCGCTGCGGCCACGCGCTCTTCGTGCGCAGTTCGTGATGCATAGCCCGACCAGCCAAGCAGCACGAGTGCGAATACCAGCAGCACTTGAACCTGTACGCCCGGCGTGTAATGGCGTGCGATCCAGAGCCGTGCAATAAACGCGAGGAGCGTCACTGCGGCCAGTTTGGCGGTGAATTGGCTGGCGCTTTCCAGCGTGACGTTGTCGCTCCAGGCAAATAGCGACGGTATTGCCAGCGCAAGCAGGATTAATGCGTATGCGATGCGGCGCGTGCGTGTCGTTTGATTGATGAGTTGGATACTGCGTTCATCCATGATGCCAAGTCCTTCCGCCGTTTCAGGTCTTGATCAGCGCCAGCGACAGCGATGGCCAATAGGTGATGATGAGCACGGCAAGCAAGAGGATGGCAACGAACGGCAGCACGGCGCGGAAGATTTCCAGCATCGGCCGGTCGAAACGGTACATGGCGATGAACAGGTTCATGCCCATCGGCGGCATCAGGTAGGCGATTTCCATATTGGCCAGGAAGATGATGCCGAGGTGCACCGGATGAATGCCGTAGCCCACTGCAATGGGCAGAATCAGCGGCACCATGATGACCAGCGCGGAAAAAATATCCAGGAACATGCCGAGCCCGAGCAGGAACAGATTCAGCAGCAGCAAAAAGCTGAAGGCATTGTCCACATGGTTGCGGATGAAGGTGAACAGCTTGGACGGAATTTCTGCATCGAGCAGGTAGTTGGTGGAAGCCAGCGACATGCCCAGCACGATCAGGATCGCGCCGACCAGTACCATGGATTCGCGCATGATTTTGGGCAGGTTGGTGAAGGTGATCTCGCGGTGGATGAGCACCTCGACGATGAACACGTAGATAGCCGTCACCGCGGCTGCCTCGGATACGGCGAAATAGCCACTGTAGATGCCGCCGAGCACGATGACGGGCAAGGGCAATTCCCAGCCCGCTTCGCGCAAAGCCGCCAGTGCTTCGCGCCAGCTGAAAGGTGTGTGTGCCGCTCGCGGGCCGCGCTGTTGCCACAAGCCGTAAAGCGACAACAGAAAAACGATCAGCAAGCCGGGTAGGATTCCGGCCAGGAACAGATCACTGATTGATACCGGCACGCCGATGTTGAGTTGCTGCGCTACTACGCCATACAGAATGAGCGGCAGCGAAGGCGCGAACAACAGGCCGATACTGCCAGACGTCGTGACCAGCCCCAGACTGTAGCGTTCCGAATAGCCAGCCTGCTTGAGTGCTGGATAGAGCATGCCGCCCAGCGCCACGATGGTGACGCCGGAAGCGCCGGTGAAGGCGGTGAACATTGCACAGATGACCAGCGCTATCGCCGCTAGTCCGCCGGGCATCCAGCCCATGAATACATTGGTGATGCGCACCAGACGCTTGGGTGCGTTCGATTCGGCCAGCAGATAACCGGCGAAAGTGAACAGCGGGATGGCGAGCAAGACCGGCGTTTCAGCCAGTCGGTAGACTTCGATGATGACGACAGTCAGGTCTACATCGTCGCGCGCGAAATTTACCATCACGCTTGCAGCGATTACCGCGAACAGCGGTGCGCCAAGCAGCACCATGGCGATAAGCGCGATGCCGATGAGGATCAGCATTTGGCTGCCTCTAGAAAATTCAATGTTCTAAGCAAGACAAGGCGCGAGCAAAAAATTGGGACGCAGCATATGTCTGATATGTAAGGAGTAATTTTTTGTGAACAACGCAGTATTGCGACGAACATTGGATTTTTAGAGGTAGCCATCATTCTGCCGCCTCGCGTCCGATAGCCTGTTGTGCGTGATGAAAGAAGCGCAAACCGTAACGCAGCCCGATCAGCGTAAAGCCCAGCGGCAAAATGAGTTCGGCAACCCATACCGGCAGCGAGCCGAACGCCATTTCGCCCGAGAGCTGGGCGCTGTGCATGAAACGCAGCGATTGCCAGGCCAGTACGAGGCACACAACCAGAGTGAACAGATCGGTCAGCGCTACCACCGCCGATTTGATGCGGCCGGGCAGCCAGCGTGCAATCGCATCCACGTGAATGTGCTTGCCTTCACGGCTGGCGGCGATCGCGCCCAGAAATGCCACCCACAGCACCAGCAGGCGCAACATCTGGTCGGCACCGTGAATGCTGATATCGAAAAAATTGCGCAACAGGATTTGTGAAGCAGCCAGCGACACCATCAGCGCCAGCATGAAGATGAGCAGAGCGTTCTCTGTCCAGGTGACGATTCTGATCAAGCGTGCAAGGACAGGAGGCAGGTTGCTGGCGGACATGTGCTAACGGGCGGAATGGCTCTTGCGGTACATATCGAGATTGGTGCGCAGCTCCTTGATCATGGCTGCCGAATACACGCCCTTGTCGCTCAGGCGCTGTATGGTCTGGTCGGCAGCGGCGCGCAGCTTGGCGATCTCCTCCGGCGGCAGTGTGACGAAGGTGATGCCCTGCTTGCGCAACGCATCACGTGCGCCGTTGTCATCGACACGCGTCTGTTTGTTCATTGCCGCATACACGCGCTCCATCACTTCGCGCACAATCGCCTGGTCGCCCGGGCTCATGCTGGTAAACGCCTTCTTGTCCACGGCCAACGCCCCAAAGATGGACATGGTGGGCATATCGGTCAGGTATTTCACTTTGGTATGCCACTGCAAGGCGATGGCGCCCGAAGCGGTAGCGCCTATGGTGGTGATCAGCCCGGTTTGCAGGCCGGTGAGTACATCGGTGAGCGGCAAGGGCAGCGACGGCGCGCCCAGCGTCTCGAACATGCTGCGGCTGATGTCGTCACCTTCCGGTACCCATATCTTCTGGCTCTTCAGGTCGTCAATGCGCTGCAATTGCGAACTCGACATCAGGTAGGCAAAGCCGCCATCGGTGAAGCCGAAGGTCACGAAGCCGTGATCTTCTATGCCCTGCGCGATTTTCTTGTCCATGCGCGAACGCACGTAGTCCAGCTCATCGTAGGAGCGAAACAGCATTGGCAGGCTGTATATCTGTGCATCCTGGTATATCTCGGCCAACGCGCCGCCGGTAAGTGCGCCGCCCTGCAACTGGCCGGCGCGGATTTTGCGCAACACCACGCGATCGCTGCCCATGCTGCCGCCCGGATAATACTTGACGGTAACGCGTCCTTCGGTGCGCTTCTCGATCTCTTCGCCGCCGCGGCGCAGCTCCTGCATCCACATCGTGCCATCCGGCGCGAAGGTGGCGATTTTCAGGTTTACCGCCTGTGCCGGAATACATGGCACGGCCAGCAATACTGCAAACAACAGTGATAGCAGTGAACGCATTTCTTTTCCTTAAGGTTGCCGACGGGGTGATTCCCCGTTCTGTTCTTCAGAAATAACTATCCGCACTTCCCAGCAGCTCTTTCGCTTGCCGTTTGGCCAACACATTGCTTAGCGTCAGTCCGGGCTCCGCCGCATCGGCATCAAGCACCTCATGCAGCAGCCGGTCATGCAACGGCCGGTCATAAGTGATGCGTGCATAACGGCGTGCGTATTCTACCTTTGCCATCAAATCGCGTCCTGCCGAAAGTGCAATGGCGCGCTCGAAATGCACGCGCCCCTCTTCGGGCTTGCCGCCCAGCGCCGGGGGCAGCAATGTGGCGAACACGCCCAAATACAAATGGCCTTCGCCGTGACTATAGGATTCATCCAGCTCGACCGCCCTCGTCATCAAGGCTTTTACCTTGGGCAGGCTGGCAATCGCGTTCCAGTCGCCGCTGTTGACCTGTATCCAGCCAGCCCAGGCCGTACCGCTGGTATACAGCAGCGGCACATCGCCCGTTTTCAGGGTGGCGATGGAGGCGGCAAACTCGTCATAGGGTTTTTCCATGACGTTGCACAAATGCACATCATGGACGCACAGCGCGCGGTCGCTGTAGTCGCGTGCTTTGCGCGCCAGCCGCTTGGCACGCTCCGGCTCTTTGACAAAGGCCGCTGCATACGCACCATACAACTTGCTGCCAGCCAGCAACATGTTTTCATTCTGGGGATCGCCCTCGATCAGGCTGTCGGTAAGCAAGAGGTAGGAAGGCATACCGGCTTCCACCGTCTCCGGGTCGTCCTGGTTGAGGATTGCGCTGGACAAATTGTTCGACAGTTTGCTGGTGGCCGACGAGGCCAGGCTGGCGCAGCCGGTCTGTGCAAGCAACGGCAGCAGAATGAGGAGCAGGCGGATCGGGCGCATGGTTGAAATAGGGTTAACTTGATTTAAGGAAAGGTTCATTTTGCTTGGTTTCTTGCGCAAGCTCAACCATTGGCCAACCAACGCTGACTGAACTCTCTGGCATCGTTGAGCCAGGCGTAAAAATCGGTGGTAAATCCATCCATGTCCGCGAGAAATTCCTGTTCGCCATTCGCCAGTGGATTCGGCTGCCGGGCCCGGCGCGACATGCGCAACAAGACGTCAGAGATCCCTTCAATTTGTGCGTAGCTCGACAGCCAATCTTCCTGCGCCATCAGCATCAAGCCGGGATGCGAGGAAATGGGGAGATCGTTCAGTCTGTCTTTGATCAATCGATAGACCTTTTCACAATAGGCATTCAGCGGCTGATCATGTAGCGCGGCCCAGTTTTGTGCCAGCAGATGATCGTAAAACACATCGACAAGCACGCCGGCATACCGCCGGCGTTCTGCCGAGACGCGCGAGCGACTTTGCCGAAAGGCGGGGTGCGTTTCCGCAAAGCTGTCGATGGCGCGATGCAGCGCGACACCCTTTGCCAGATCGTCCGACAATGTCCCGGGCAAGTGACCTTTGATCCAGTCACCGACGACTCCGCCCACGACCAGGGCTGGAGCGTCGCCTGCCAACAGTGCATGGGCCAGGAAATTCAATGTTTGCCCTGCCGGAGAGGGGCAGCGTTATTCACGATAAGAGTCATCATCGTCAGGAAGTGCAAAGTCGCCGCGGTAATACGCCGCGATGACACTCTTGGCCTCGGCAGCACGCGCGGCCGGTACACGGATTCGAACTCCCCCGACTGCGATTGTCAGCAGTGAGTGTACCTGGACAAGGTTGGTATCGGCGACGACGGTCGGGATGCCGGCTGCTTCCAGGCACCCGGCCAGTACGTACGCATCGGTAGGATTGAATAATTGCGCTACGATTTCATAGTCGCCCTCGTAAGGAAAGTTCTCGGTCTGGGGAGCAATCGGGGCGGGCGGATTCAGGCCGCGCGAGGCCAATTCTGCCTCGGCGATGGATTGTGCTTCCTCCGTCAGGCTGCCATCGCGGCAACGATGCAACAATTCTTCATCACTGATGTCGTGAAGATATTTTTCCAATTCGAGGGGGTCGATGTTCATTGGTTTTACGTTGCAAAAAATTGGCTTGCCTTGAATTTCATGTTGATCGACATGCTACCTCACGCACGAAATATTGTGCTGACAGATCAAATTTACCGGAGTACGATAAAAATCGTAATTTTTCCTTAACTACCATGAGGAGTGAAATTATGTCCAAGTCACAACATTCCACCAGAGAAGCCAAGAAGAAGCCGCTGATGACGCCGAAGGAAAGGCGGATGGCGAAGCACGCAAAGAAACATATTGAGGACACACCCCAGCTTATTCAGGATGCCACCCCTCGCGTGACTCATTGAGCGCAACTCTGCACTTATCAGGATGCAATTGAATGTTCTCTGTGGCGCGGCCCTGTTTCAGGCCGCGTCATGGTGATCGTTTTGTTCTCCGTCTGTTCCGCAAACTCCGCACAGCGACCAGCCTAGAGGAATAGATAGCGAATTTCTTCCAGTGACTCTTCGATTGAGTACGGCAGCATTTTGGCGAAAATATCCAGCCGGACAACGGCGTTGATTGCAGCGTCCTCGACACTGGCGGTTCGCAGCCGTGACGCCAAAGCCGTATTCACGATCCCGATCTCGCTATAAAGTTTCTTCAGGTTCTCCAGTTCCAGATCAACGCTCAGCCCTTGTTTGTGTCTGAAATATTGCTCCAGCAGATAGGTCGACACCGCCCTGAAAAGCGTTTCTTCCTCGGTGGCCAGAGGAAGGTGATAGCGCGCCATCGGCTTCAGGAATTCCATGTGGGGGCAGCCGCTGGTTGCCATGACCAATCCCATCAGCGAGCTCACGGCGCGCTGCGCCGTCGTGTTTTTGGTGACCATTCTTTCCGGGGTGGTAACTTCCATTTTGACTTCGTCATACGAGAGCACATTCCGGCAAGTTGCCATCAGCCTGACGAGTCTTGTGGCAAGGGGGCAATAGGTCATTGGTATGGAGCGCAGCGGGCAATTCGGGCATTGATGAAACTCGAGTCTGCACCAATCGGGCGGAGCGCCGGAATCCTCGGGTAGTGATTCCATGGTCTGCTTGTCGATTTTCACTTCGATAAGCTCTTCCCGGTTATTCGGGAAGATGAATCGGTAGCTGATGGTCAGGGTTTCATCCATATGTATTCCCGATAACAGTTAAGCCGGCAAATGTGCCAGTCAGAAGTACCTGGGTGCGACGCGTATATCCAGTTCGAGTCCGCCGTCGTCAGGCGTGTTTCCCAGTAGCGCTTGTTCCTCAGCCGTGAGCGGTTTGATCTTTTTCGCATCCCGCTGCCGGCTGAATACGCCATTGCGCCACTGATAAACCTCGTCCAGCTTTTGCTCGTAAGTGTAACTGTGATTGTTGTCATTGTAATAATCATCAAACCGGTTGCGGCCAAGGTATATCGCGTTGGAACCTTCGTAACCGGTTTTTTGTTCCGAGGCGGGGTCTGTGTTCAAAATATAACTCCAGTCACCGGGAACAAAATTTCCTGAAGCAATGGAGGAATAGATCTTCAGCAGTTTTCCTTTCTGTTCCATTTCATGCGTATCGAAGTCTTTCTCAAAACTCCACATGCTGCCGGGCTCGACACCTACCAGAGGATCGCCGTCCGCAAGCAGAGCTTCCTCCACTCTGCGTGTGCGTTCCAGATCGCGCTTGACCCGGCTGTAATAATCCAGCGTGCCTTGCACGATGACCAGTTTTGTCGCCGTATAGCAACCCATGGCGTATTTGTCCTGATGCAGGAAAACGTCCATGACTGCCTTATGCAGGGACACTCCGGGATTGGGGGTGCCTCGGGTCCAGTACTTTCTGTTCCATTTGGCTGAACCGCCGTTGGGCCAATCCCAGTTCAGGCGTTCGGCCCAGGCGACGATGTTCTGGCGCACGCCCACGTGATCGGACAGCGCTTCAATCGAGCAGGCCTTGTCCTTGAACGTCGTCATGCGCCCATGTTGTAGCAGGGCGAGCATGATTTCTTTTCTGGATACCGTGTTCACTACGCGCATTTTGCCCCCGGTCGTTGGCAGAAGGACGCGCTCCGTGGTGAGCGAGAATTCAGGGCGCATATGGAAATCGAGGGTGCGCGTGTCTTCCTGCGGCGTTGTCAGCGCGAGGGTAAGCTCGCCAAAGCGGGTATCCACAGTTTGCAATACATGATCAGTGTGGACGCCCAGTATCCGCAAATAGTCTGTTACTTCCTGCTGCAGGGTATCGAGTTGTGCCGGACAGCGAAACAGTACATCGGCCTGTGCATTGGCAATGCAGCAAGCCATGGCAAGAATGGACGCACCAAGCCGGAGAAACATTTTGTGACTCCTTGTTATTATTCTGTTTCTTGTTGGTCGAACTTTGTCTGCAGAAATTCATTTCATTGAATGCAAACCTATCATGTTGCCTTCGGTATCTACTGCCAGCGCAATAAAGCCGTATTGTCCGATGGACATTTTCTTGCGGTCCACGGAACCGCCATGCTGGATCACACGATCCGCTTCGACAGCACAGTCCTTGCAACTGAAATACACCAGAGTGCTGTTCCCGCCTGATGTTACTCCCTTTATCTTGACCAGGGCGCCGCTGGCGCCGATCCCGTCTATTTCCATCGGGAAGCCCCACATCTCGAATTCGGTGCTGTCGAGCTTTTCGAGCTTGATCTCAAATACCGATTCGTAAAATGCTTTTGCACGGGGCATGTCCTGCACATAAATTTCAAACCAGATTATCGGGTTGCGGGCCATTGTTTATCTCCTCGTGACACTATAAATCCGGTTTATTAACGATGCATTAACCAAGCAAACCGGATACCAGATTGTATTCATTCATGGCGAGGATCACTTGCTGCAGGTTGGCTACTCCGGTCAGCGACTCAATGGCCAGTAAGCTGCTGAGGTCGCCATTTCCCTGTGCTTGGGAGAGCAGGCTGTTGGCAAGCAATTCGGCGCCAATCGAGGTTTGAGACTGTGCGCCTGCTTGCGCGACAAAGCTGCCAGCCAAACTGTTGAACGCATTCGCGGCGGATGCAAGCAGTGAGAATGCACCCGTTGCGCTGGTATTGAAGGCAGACTGGAGCGTTGCCAGATTGACACTCAGGCTGCCACCACCTCCAGGAGTCGGGGATGAATGGAATTCGATTCCCAGCTGCGCAAGACTGGTCAGCGTTGAGTTGCCATTGCTGAAGTTGGCCTGCACTTCTGCGTTGAGAGACTGGGCCAGGCCTGATGCGCCGGTTGCGTTTGTGCCCAAGAAATTGCCGGTGCTGTTGATATTGGCAAGGGTGTTCTGCAATCCGTTGAAGGCATCGACAAAGCTTTGAACTTCCGCAGCCAGGCTGGCGAAATCAGTTCCGAAATTCTGGCCACCGCCGCTGGTTGCGGAGCCTGGTTGCAGGGCCTGTAGCTGATTCTGGAACGTAACTGACGCCGACAGCAGTTGCCCTTGCCCGGAAAGATCGACTATTGTCGACGCGGTGCCAAACAAGCCGGGCGTTGCAAGACTCAGTTCGGATGCCAGCAACCCTGTTGATGGAGTGATAGCTCCACTGTTGCCGATATTGATCAGCGGCGTGGTGGTGTTGATGCCCAGTAAAGGATCCATGATCTTCTCCCGGAAACATGACTAAGTTTGCGGGTAAGCCGGTCGGCTCGCTCATGATTCTTGGAATATGCCGGGCCATCAAAGTTTCCTGTCAGGTATATCTCAGACCGGAATACCCATGTCATAAGCAAATGAAAGTTGTCGCAACGGAGATGTGCAGATGACACAACAATCGAATTGTTTTTGACGAACCGACCCGGGGAGTGAACAATGTCGCACATTGCTCAATGTGAGCGATGCAAGCAGGCGGAATAGCAAACAACGTATGGCCAAAGACCCGACAGATTGCAGTACCGTAGATTTCATCGCACCCGCGCTGCATGTGACTTGCGGACAGGTGTTGATGGACCGGCAACGGCACATCGCGATTGTGGCGAAAAAAGGCCGGACGAGCGCTCATCTGGTGCGGGTGAAATCCGGCGTGCTGAAGCTGTCCAAGCTTACCGCCAAAGAACTGGTAGAAGAGTGGTCAGATGCGGATTATCCATTCGAACGTGCTGTGACCAAGTTGCTTGATCTGGGCAAACAGCATGGCATCACTGATGCGGCGCGCCTCGCGCTCGAAAAACTGGTCAGAACAGGGCGTGAACCGACGCAGTACCAGTTGTTCGGCTAATGATCCCGGCCAGGATCAATGTAAAAAATACTGTGGTGTCAGTGTGAAATTCTGCAATGGAAGCCATCTTTCATGAGAGTGGTATAGTTGACAACTACAGTAGGTCATAAGACAATCATTACCCGATACGGCACCCGCCGTCCCGTCCGATGACGGGATGCCCCTCGAGATTTGACGAGGAGTAAATCTTGAAAAATCTCAATGTTCTCCAACCGATTGCTGGCGGAACCTCTGCTCCCCAATTTCAGGCAGCAAAGGCGATGGCCTTTACGTTGGCTCTGGCCGACCCTGAATTGCTTGAGTCCGAATTGACCGCCAGGAAAGTTCGCAACACTTCCATGGCTTCGCCCGAGCTTGAGGACTGTTCCGGTCCTTATGGCTGGCGCGACTACGGCATTTACCACGATGGCCGACTTGAAGTTGACGTTGGTGGCGAAGCCATTTTTGTCTTCACCGAATCCAGTCTCAGCGATGGCCACGAGCACTTTGGCCCCGGACCACTCGCTAACCTGCGCGATGAAAAGGGCAATGAAATGATTTGCCGCGCGGGCGGAGTGGCTTGCATGCCTCTCGACGAGTGGGTCAGTAAATTCACCCGAGTCTGGATGAGCCGATTTCTGCAAGATCAAGGAGATCACCATGTTGGATATCAATCACATCATTAATGAGCAAGCGCATGACCGCAGCGATCCTGAAGGTCATATGTACGATCTCGAACACTGGTCTCCTCTTATCGCGAGGCAACTGGCGCTTGAGGAGGGAATCGGAGAACTCACCGAGGCGCACTGGCACGTGATCTATGTGTTGCGCAACCTGTATCGGGAGCAAGGGCGCGCGGAAAACGCGCGTGTCGTGATGCGGATGCTGGAACAGGATTTTGAGGATGAGGGTGGACTTCGCTACCTGTTCGAACTGTTTCCGAAAGGACCCGTCAGCCAGGGGTCGCGTCTGGCGGGTGTACCCGTTCCTCCCTATGCGAGCGATCCGTCGTTCGGCTGGGCCGGATAAGGGCGCTGTTCCGTACTCTCGCAATTTCTTTGCAACGCAAGGAGAAAATCATGAACACAGCAGATATGATGATTTATGTGCATCCCGAGCTGGATGCCGAAAGCAGGGCTGTTCTGGAAAAAATCGTGGAAGGACGTATCGGGGTTGACTGCGCGCAATTCGATCCTCATACGCATCACCATGCAATGATGGTCAGGTATGATCCTGATGCAATCGAGGGCATGCAGATATTGAATATGGTGCGGACTACCGATCCTGCGGCGACGATAGTGGGTCTTTAGTTTCAATCAAACGGGCTGCGTGCTTATAAAACCCCGTCGCTCATCTTCTTGTAGATGTGCAAGGGACCGTCGGTGTGCGGACTGTGTACCCGGCTGATTGAGAAAACGAATTTGCTGTCCATTGCCTTGACGGCATCCTGAATACCTTTCAAATAAACGCCGGCCAGGTCGAAACGGCTGTGTTCTGATTTGATGGCGATCAAGCCTGAAATGTAGCCGTTGGTGATGGCAATGTCGGAATTGTCTGCGTGCATTCCTTCGTCCTTTCCGCGGATGTCGGTATCGATCATGCTGAGCCGTGAATTGATCACATTCAGGTGTCCTACACGCGCATTGCGAATGGTAATGTTGCTGCAGTCGCGCAGGTCAATGCTGCGATAGTCACCTTCAAAATTCATGCCTGACTCGCGCGAGCAAGTGCCGACCCGTTGACTAGTGAAAGCGGGCGGTGCGGATACTTGCGGATATTGCGCGTCCAGCTCGGGTTCGCTGGCCAGCAGGTGTGCCTTGATCAGTGCGTTCGTCTGTTCACTCTGATCCCGCATTGGTTCATGCCCGGATTCGTCAATGATCTGCAATCGAGCGTGGGGCATGCGTGCGGCCAGCACTTCGCCGGTGCGCAGCGGTGCAGTCAGGTCGTTGTCGCCCCAGAGAATGAGGGTGGGCTCGATGACTGAAGTAACGGCATTACTGAAATCTTCGCCAGCCAGTTCGAGTGCCGCAATCCTTGCCGGGCCTCCCCTCAACACGTTGTCGCGGCCCAGCGCGGAATTGGCGATGTCGATCGGCGATATGGGTAGCCGGTCAACTTGCTCCAGTATCCTGCCGGAAAGACGTTCGGCGAAGCCGCGCGTCTGGTGCACACCGCTGGTGTTTTCCAGCATGGAGCCCGCCTGGAATTTGGAAATGACCTGCGGATGCAGAATACCGGCTGCGTCCAACAACACCAGACGCTGGAACCGCAATGGCCGCTGAGCGGCGAATCGTAAGGCAATGGCGCCGCCCATCGAATGGCCAACTATGTGATAGTTCTTGTCCGGGAAATAGTGATCGGCCAGAAAGTGCGCCAGCTGTGCGTAACGGGTGGGTGAATAGTCCTGGCTTCCTTTGTCCGATTTGCCGAAGCCGGGCAGATCGAAGGCGAGCACATGAAAATTTTCCGCCAATGCCGGGATGGCGTTCTTCCAGTCATCGATGGAGCCGCCCAGCCCGTGGATCAGGATTACGCCGACCTTGGCATCCGGATTGGCCTGCAGCGTGCAAACCTTGCCTTCGAATATCGGCTCGGCGATACATTCTTCAATAGTGCCGGGAATGGCATCGGCACACCATGCCAATTGCAGCCAGCCACTTGCCAGCAGACCTAAGAGTAAACGCGTTGCAAAAATCATTTCATGATTCCGTATATCGGAGATGCGCCCCATTGGACGAAAATGTCAGGTTAATGTTTCGGCATCCAGATCGCCAACAAGCCGATAAAGCCCAGCGCAAACAAACTTTGCTCGATCTTGTTGCGCGCTTCAGCGATCAAACTGTCGCTGTTCCTTTTCATCTCGTCCTGCATGTCCTCGTTGGCAGACTTGAGTATGTCGAGCAGTGGGCGGTCTATGCCTTTGACGGCCACATCAGCAGGGCCGGGGAAGTATTTGCTGTCAATCAGCAGCAATAAGCTATTCTTGTACTTCTCATGATTGACGGTATGAGCATCAAGGAAGCTGCGCAATTTTTGATTCATGGAACGCAAATCGTTTTTGGCAATGATGTCCTGTGCAGCCGTAGTGACTTTTTGATACTGCGCATCATAAATGAGCCAGTTCTGATTCAGGGTGTCCCGGTTATTGCTGCGTAGCAACAAGTCCTTCCAAAGTTGTATTTCATCCTTGTAGTCAATCTGCAGATTGTCAATTGTTGAATAGCGATCCGAAGCGGCATTAATTTTGTCATCCAGGTCATTGGTGCTTATTCCTATCCAGTAGAGCCAGAAAAAAAAGACCGCCGTGAAAATGACTCTGGCGAGTGAGGCCCAGGGTGAATCAAAAATGCTTGAACGATCGGTACTTTTTGCCATTGCCAATGCTCCTCAATATACAAATCAGAAACGGGAAAGGTTTTCAACAATCAGGTGGATAATTTCCAGCGCCGAATGTTACAGCAAATGTCTTTGCAGCCGTTTATGCGGACAGAGAGATTAGGCAAAATGGATACAACCTGCACCAGCTATTCGATCCATATTGTGTATGCCATGCTACGTCTGCCCATAACCGGTAGAGGTAGTTGACGGTATTTAGGAGAAAAAGTTTCAAGCACTATGAAATGGATTTGTTTAAAGTGAGTTTTGTACAATATAAATATTACTTCAGGGCGCATGCATTATGGATATGGCGATATCAATAGCCAAGCAAACATTTGCGGCATAGTCTGACAGACGCACCGCTAATGTTTGCCAGTCATTGATCATTCACTTCATGCGCTATTGATTGTGACTCAGCCGGGTTCTCAGACAAAATTGCCTGTATTTATGACCGAGAATCGCAGAAGATGAATGTGCAGTATGGAACTTACATTTTGCGAGCATGATGATAGACTGAAACCGTGCATAAACTTGCATCCGGCGCCTGAGTCGGAATTAATATGGTTACCTGGTCAAGGAGACAAACATGGCCCGCGATATTGATGAACAGGAAGAGGACACGCCGCCTCCCGCAGGTGAGACTCGCGAGAAGCTGAAGCTCGTTGCGCACTATGCAATGCTTGGCTTCGCGCCAGTCGTATCCGTTGTGGCACTGGGTATCGCCTTGTTCGCCGGCGGCAATCACTCCGACCGGGCGCAAATCAGCGAACTTAATGGCCACATCGACAGTTTGAGTGCCAGCCTGGCGGCGTCCAAAGAAGAGCTGGAGAATCTCAAGTTCAGCATGTCGCGCGAAAAATCACAGCGGGCGGATGAGCGCAAGAAAGTGGAAGAGCATGATGCAAAAATCATTCAGAACGTTACACGTTTGCAGGAGAAACTGAAGGTATCTCCTACGCTGGAAGAGCAGTTGCGTGCGGAAGCCAGAGTACATGCAACCTCCGTTCCGGTTACCGGTGCCACTCCTGCACCCGTAGCCGCATCCGCACCGGCGGTTGCAGAAAAATTGCAAGCAGCTTCCGCGACGGCGCCAGCGAGCCCGGCCAGTAAACCTGCAGCCGCAAAACCAGCACCGAAAGCTGAAGAAAAGAATAAGGCCGCGGTTACACCCATAAAGAAAATTGATGAAAAGCAGAAAGTGGCCCCCGCGCCAAAGGCCGACGAGAAAATGAGTCCCCAAGTAAAAGCACTGAAGAACGCGATCGATCAGTACAACAAGCAATAATCACGGGAGTGATTGTTTGTTTGGAACTGGATGAATTGTGAGATTTAGTTGTCCGGCAGAATGATGTCAGAGGTGCCGGGACAGACCCAGCGCGGATATTCGCGCGTGGCATCAATGCAGCCGCCATCGGCGTAGACACCGGACGGATCGCGCATGCGCATCATGCGTTCAAGAATGCGTGCGGTTTCGGCGGGGTTGCCCAGTGTGGCGCGAACCCGCTCTTCAACTATCTCCTCATTTATCTGCAAATAACCTTCATCATCCTGATAAACGCCGTCGCGCCAGTGGTAAATCTCGATGCATTTTTCAGTCATGCCGTAGGGCTTGTCGCATTTCCAGAAATTGGTGAACAGCCCGCTGCCGAGATACATGACCCAGGAACCCTCGTAGCCGGTCACATCTGAAGAGCGCTCATCCGGGTTGCGGAACCACAGGCGGTCGCCGGGCACGTAATAATTTGGCGGCAGCGGCTGTTCCATGGAGCCGTATTCGCGCAGGAATATATCGTGATATTTCCCCGACATGATGGCGCGCGATTCCCACTGGCGCTGCAACTGCTGCAGTAATGCGGGATTGCTGACGGCCAGTTCCTGTGCAATACCGAGCAGGATCACATACTCGGTTGCGCGGTAACAGGAGAAGGAATACTGCTGGCCTGATAACTCAGGCTGGGTTGCCATGCGCAACGCGTCAATCAAAGGCTTGCCGGGCAATACGGTGAAGCCGTTGTCTTCCGAGTAGATCCAGTAATCTGCAGGCCTTTCGATTCTGCTGACGTGGAACGAAAGCGCCGTGTGGCGTGCTGCTTCGACGATGTGCTGACGAACGCGGATGGATGCGACGAGTTCTGCATAGCTCGGATATTCGAAGGTAACCGGGCCCAGCAATAGCGCCAGCAGAATTTCCTTTTCAAGGTCGCACTTGTTTTCCGACGTGTTGAGGTGCAGTTTTTCGCACAAATGTAGTGTGTCGCAAACTGGAGCAAATCTATTCCGGAATGCGGGACGCAGCCGGATGCGAATGGCCAGCCCCTCATGTTCTTCAGCGGCCTCGATAAACTGATCAATGTCGAGTTTAACAGCCAGTTTCTGAAAGTCGTTTCTGGCCGATGCAAGGTCAGCGACGCCTGCAACTCGAATCAGAACTCCCCCGAGATCCTGTTCAACACCTGATTTATTCCCCATTCCCTGACCTGTAAAATCGTTATTCTTCTATAACATCTTGTTACTACAAAAACCTTTCCAGCAATTTGCGGCTGTGCTTGTCCAGAACATCAAAATTCTTGATCAAAAACGAAACGCCATGCCCGTCTGTGATGAGCAGTGAGGTGTGGGTAAGACGGCGGATGTGGTCTTCCGCTTTGAGCAACAGTTCGGTATCGCCGCGATTGGTCGACACTTGCCACTTGCTTGGTGTGGCGAAACTTGAAACCTGGTTGATGCGGAGGATTTCCGGCATGAACTCGCGTTGCGTCAGTTCGGACTCGAGCAGGACGCGCACGTCTTCTGGTGCGTCGTTCAGGCGGCTTATCCAGCCCAGTTCATGCCCGTCTTCCCCGAGCAGGGAAAGCCCGGCCTCTGGAGCACTGATGGGGAAGGCGCGCACCGGGACGACACCCTCGTAAGTCTTGCCTTGTGCATCGGTGAGCACAAGACGGCCAGCAGCATTTCGGCTCAATTTGAATTCAGTGGAATTCATGTCGCTGACTCCTTGGCGGTTACCGGAGTATTGCTGGCGTGATCATCCAGATCGGTATCCACATTGCGCGCCTGCGCCTGGTACAGCCGGAAGTAGGCGCCCTCATTACGCATCAGTTCGTCGTGACTGCCCGTCTCGACAATTTCGCCGCGGTCCAGTACGACTAGCCGGTCGGCCTTGTGCAGCGTGGACAGGCGGTGCGCGATGGCAATCGTGGTGCGGCCGCGCACCAGATTGTCCAGCGCTTTCTGGATTTCCTTTTCGGTTTCGGTATCGACCGAGGCGGTTGCTTCGTCGAGGATCAGGATGCGCGGGTCGATCAGCAGCGCGCGCGCGATGGAGATGCGCTGGCGTTCCCCGCCCGACAGTCCCTGACCGCGCTCACCGACCAGCGAGTCGTAGCCGTGCGGCAGGCGCAGGATGAACTCATGTGCATGTGCGGCGCGCGCAGCCGCCACGATTTCCGCCATGGTTGCGTCCGGTTTGCCATAGGCAATGTTCTCGGCAATGGAGCCGAAGAACAGGAACGGCTCCTGCAGCACCAGACCGATGTTGCGGCGATATTCCGCGATGGGCAGCGAGCGGATGTTGACGCCGTCGATGCTGATTGAACCCTCGCTCACATCGTAGAAGCGACACATCAGATTGACCATGGTACTTTTGCCCGAACCGCTGTGTCCCACCAGACCGATCATTTCTCCCGGCGCGATGCTGAGGTTCAGATTCTTGATGATGGCGCGGTTGCCATAGCGGAATCCGGCGTCGCGAATATCGATGCGTCCGGCGATGTGTTCCAGGTGTTGTGGCCTGGACGGCTCGGGCACCGTGGAAACGCGGTCGAGAATATCGAAAATGCGCTTGGCGCCGGAAGCGGTTTTTTGTGTCACCGACACGATGCGACTCATCGAATCGAGGCGCGTATAGAAACGGCTGATGTAAGCGAGGAAGGCGGTCAGCACGCCGACAGTGATCCTGTCGTGCGCGACCAGCCAGATGCCGAACGCCCACACCACCAATAAACCGACTTCGGTGAGCAGGGTCACACTGGGCGAGAACAGCGACCATATCTTGTTGATGCGGTTGTTGACAGCCAGATTGACCTGGTTGGCCTGATGGAAGCGTACCGATTCGCGCTTTTCCTGCGCGAAGGCCTTGACCACGCGGATGCCGGGTATGGTGTCGGCCAGCACGTTACTGACTTGCGACCAGACGCGGTCAACCTTCTCGAAGCCGGTGCTGAGTTTGTGCCTGACCAGATGGATCAACCACACGATCAGGGGCAGCGGCAGCAGCGTAGCCAACGCCAGCCAAGGGTTGATGCTGAACAGGATCGCCGCCGTCATTACGATCATCAGCACGTCGGTGGCGAAATCGAGCAGGTGCAGCGACAGGAACAGACAGATGCGGTCGGATTCCGAACCGATGCGTGACATCAGGTCGCCGGTGCGTTTGCCGCCGAAATATTCCAGCGACAAGTGCAGCAGGTGATCGTAAGTGATCGTGCGCAAGTCGGTACCGATACGCTCGCTGACCAGGGCCAGAATGTAGGTCTTGGCCCAGCCCAGTGCCCAGGCCATCAGCGCCGAACCGAACAACCCTGCGAGCAACCATGTCGTCACGGTTGTGTTAATGGGTGCACCATTTTGATAAGGGATGAGAACGTCGTCCATCAACGGCATGGTCAGATAGGGAGGTACCAGCGTGGCAGCCGTGGAAGCGAGCATCAGCAGGAAACCGCTGAGCAGTTGCCACTGGTAAGGTTTGGCAAAACGCCACAGACGCAACAGCACCCAGCTTGAGGGCGGCGCTTCCGATTCATCTTCGCAGTAAGCGCATTCTTCCTGATTCGGTTCCAGCGGTGCCAGGCAGCGGGGACAAAATACCGGAATCTCTTCGACAAAAGGCTTTCCGGCCAAACAAGCGCTCAGTACCAGTTCAAATTGGCGGACGAAACGCGTGGCGTCGGCATCGTGCACCATAGTGTAGCGCCAATAGGCCTGTCGTTTTTCGCCGTTCAGTAATTCGATGCTGCCGACACCCGCGTGATCCAGTTGCCGCAAAAATACCCCTTTACTTAGCGGGTATTCAAAGAAGTCCTGATTTGGCCAAGTCAGACTGATCAGGCGATGATTGGTTAGCAGAATCAGCCTCTTGGAAAAGTTCAACTGCTCGTCCAGGTTGGTTTCCAGAAAAGCATGGACTGTTTCCTGCTCGGATAAGTGCGTTTGCAACGCCTTATGACAAGCATCGGAGACCAGTTTGTCGGAAGAAATGGAGGGAATAGTATGAGTGTTCACTGTTTTTCAGTTTACTACAGTCGTGAAATTGGACAAACTGCCGACCTTTCGTAAACGAAACCGGTGTCGAGCGCGTTACTGTAAAGTTTCGATGTCGTGTTTTCTACCAATCTTGTGGTCATCTGGAAAGTTTGATGGAGTTTCTTAAAATCCTGCCGCTGCGCGGCCCGAATATCTGGACATATCGTCCCGTCATTGAAGTCTGGCTGGATATCGGCATTCTGGAAGATTCTCCTTCCAACACCATTCCCGGTTTTTATGAACGCTTGACTGCATGGCTACCCACGCTTAGCGAGCATCGCTGCGGTGTCGGCAAACCCGGCGGTTTTCTGGAACGCCTGCGCGAAGGCACCTGGGCCGGACATATTCTTGAGCATGTTACCCTCGAATTGCAGAATCTGGCGGGCATGCAGACCGGCTTCGGCAAGGCGCGCAGTACCGGAGTGCGCGGTGTCTACAAGGTTGTAGTGCGCTCGCGCCACGAACAAGTGACCATCGCAGCCCTGCGCGCCGGTCGCGAACTGCTGCTGGCCGCGATCAACGACAAGCCGTTCGACGTGGCAGACGCGGTCGATCGCCTGCACAAGATGGTTGACTCGATGTGTCTGGGGCCGAGTACCGCCTGCATTGTGGATGCGGCCACCGGACGCGGCATTCCCTCCATACGTTTGACCGAAGGCAATCTGGTTCAACTGGGTTATGGCATACGCCAGCACAGGATATGGACGGCAGAAACCGACCAGACCAGCGCCATTGCCGAAGGCATCTCCCGCGACAAGGATCTGACCAAGAGCCTGTTGAGCTCTTGCGGCGTGCCGGTTCCGGAAGGGCGCATTGTCGAGAGTCCCGCGGATGCCTGGGAAGCGGCGGAGGATATCGGCGTGCCTGTAGTGGTCAAGCCAAGCGACGCCAATCACGGCCGCGGGGTCTCCACCGAATTGATGGCACGCGAAGAAATCGAGGCCGCCTATCACCTTGCCGATGCGGAAGGCAGCGAAGTGATCGTCGAGCGCTTCATACGCGGCAACGAACACCGTCTCCTGGTGGTCGGCGGACATCTGGCGGCAGCGGCACGCGGCGAATCACTTTCGGTGCTGGGAGACGGGCATTCCACAATACGCCAACTCATCGATACCCAGATAAACACCGACCCGCGTCGCGGTACAACCGAAAATTTCCCCCTCAATGTAATCCTGCTGGATAACGATGCAGCCGTACGCCTGGAGCTAGAGCGGCAAGGCTTCGATGGCGAGGCAATCCCGGCGCAAGGCAAGCAGATACTGATCCAGCGCAACGGCAATGTGGCATTCGATGTGACCGACGAAGTGCATCCGGATGTTGCCGCGACAGTGGCACTGGCTGCACGCGTCGTCGGCCTCGACATCGCCGGCGTCGATCTGGTGGCGGAGGATATTTCCCGCCCTCTCGCAGAGCAGGGCGGAGCAATCGTCGAGATCAATGCGGGGCCGGGTCTGCTGATGCACCTCAAGCCTGCTTCAGGAACTCCAAGGCCGGTGGGTAAAGCTATCGTCGACAATCTGTTTGAAGCGGGTGACAGCGGGCGCATCCCGGTGGTCGGTATCAGCGGCACCGACGGCAAGAGTTTGGCGGCGCATATCGTGGCAAAACTGCTGCACCTGCGCGGCGATTATGTCGGGCTGGCTTGTACCGACGGTCTTTATTTCGCGCAACGTCTGGTCGACAAGCGCGATTGCGCCAACTGGACTTCCGCGCAAAAGGTGCTGTTGAACCGCAGTGTCAGCGCTGCGGTGATCGAGAACAGCTGCGACACGATCCTGGGCGAAGGCCTGGGCTACGACCGCTGCCAGGTCGGCATCATTACCAATATCGATGCCCCGCGGCACTTCGGCAAGTTCTACATCGAAACAGCCGAGCAGGTTTGCAATGTGTTGCGCACTCAGGTGGACGTGGTGCTCGAAGGCGGAGTGGGTGTGCTGAATGCAGACGATGCCCTAGTGGCGCAGATGGCAGAACATTGCGACGGGGAGGTCATTTATTTTTCCCGCCAGGCCGAATTGGAACTCATCACGGAACACTTGCAGCAGGGCAAACGCGCGGTGCTGCTGCGCAATGGCTGCATTGAGTTGCATGTCGGCGACGAGCATGCAGAGTTGGTGAAACTGGCGCAGGTGCCGGTGCTGGCGAATGCCGGAGGTACGGAGCGGGTGGTCAGCGTGCTGGCCGCTGTTGCGGCAGCTTGGTCGTTGGGTGTGACACAGGTGTTGATCCGGGCCGGATTGACAACGTTCGAATTAAAACCGGCTAATGCAAAGGAAATCGCCTGATGGAAGTGTCACGAGTCCGCGCGCTACGCGGCCCAAATCTGTGGAGCCGGAATACCTGCATCGAAGCCATCGTCAATTGCAGCGAGGCGGAGCAGGATATCACCGGGATAGATAAATTCGAGAAACGTTTACGCACCCGGTTTCCGGAAATTGCTTTCCTGCAGGTAGTGGGGCACAGCGCGGCAGTGCCGCTGGCACACGTGCTGGAACTGGCGGCGCTGGGTTTGCAGGCGCAAGCCGGTTGCCTGGCCACCTTCAGTCGGACTACGAAGACAACTGAAACTGGTGTGTACCAGGTTGTGGTCGAATACAGTCAGGAGAAAGTCGGGCGCCGTGCGCTCGAACTGGCACAGCAGTTATGCGATGCGGCACTGAACAATACCGGTTTCGATCTGGCGGCGGCCTTGCACGAATTGCGCGAACTGGATGAAAGTGAGCGCCTTGGGCCGAGTACCGGTTCCATCGTCGATGCCGCCGTGGTACGCGGAATTCCTTTCCGGCGCCTGACGCGCGGCAGTCTGGTGCAATTGGGCTGGGGCAGCAAGCAACGCCGCATCCAGGCGGCGGAGTCGGATCACAGCAGTGCCATTGCCGAATCGATTGCGCAGGATAAAGAACTGACCAAGAAATTGCTCGATGCGGTGGGCGTGCCGGTACCTGACGGGCGCCCGGTGGTTAGCGCCGACGATGCTTGGGCTGCGCTGTGCCAGATCGGCGCCCCCGTGGTGATCAAGCCGCAGGATGGTAATCAGGGCAAAGGCGTCACGGCGAATGTGACGACGCGCGAACAGTTGAACATCGCCTATGCTGCTGCGACCGAGATCAGTTCTGAGGTGATGGTTGAACGCTACATCCCCGGCTATGACTTCCGCCTGCTGGTGGTTGGCAATCAGGTGGTGGCCGCGGCACGCCGCGATCCGCCGATGGTCGTCGGCAACGGCGAGAACAGCGTGCGCGAACTGGTGGAACAGGTCAACAGCGATCCGCGCCGTAGCGAAGGACACGCGACTACGCTGACCAAAATCCGCATCGACGATATCGCCCTGGCCAGGCTGGCCCTGCAGGGCTACGACCCCGACTCCGTGCCGAAAAAAGGCGCACGCGTCGTGTTGCGCAACAACGCCAATCTCAGCACGGGCGGTACGGCAACCGATGTCACCGACGACGTGCATCCCGATATCGTAGCCAGCGCGGTCGCGGCCGCGCAGATGGTCGGCCTGGATATTTGCGGCGTCGATGTGGTGTGCAACAGCGTGCTCAAGCCGCTGCAGGAACAGGAAGGCGGCATCGTCGAAGTCAACGCCGCGCCCGGTTTGCGCATGCACTTGCATCCTTCCTACGGCAAGGGTCGCGCAGTGGGCGACGCGATCATCTCGATGATGTTCGGCCCCGGCGAGAACGGCCGCATCCCGCTGGTCACCGTCGCGGGAACCAACGGCAAGACCACCACAGTGCGCCTGACCGCGCACATTCTGGGCTGCAACGGACTGCGTGTTGGCATGACCAATTCCGACGGCGTATATATCGAGGGCAAGCGCATTGATACCGGAGATTGCAGCGGACCCAAGAGCGCGCGCAACGTGCTGATGCATCCCTATGTTGACGCAGCCGTGCTGGAAACGGCTCGCGGCGGCGTGTTGCGCGAAGGCCTGGCTTTCGATTTCTGCGATGTGGCGGTAGTGACCAATATCGGCATGGGCGATCACCTGGGGCTCAGCTATATCAGTACTGTGGAAGACCTGGCCGTGGTCAAACGCGTGGTAGTGCAGAATGTCCCGCCGCACGGTACGGCGGTGCTGAATGCGACCGATCCGATGTGTGTGCAAATGGCGGATTCCTGTCCCGGCAGCGTGACGTTTTTCGCGCCTGACAGCCATCACCCGGTCATCAATACGCGCAGGGCACAAGGGCATCGCGTGGTATTCATTGCTGACGGCCACATCGTTGCTGCGCAAAATGAAGAAGAACACCGTATCCCGCTCGCGGAAATTCCGCTGACGCGCAATGGAACGATCGGCTTCCAGGTCGAGAATGCGATGGCGGCGATAGCTGCCACCTGGGCATTGAAAGTGGACTGGGAAAAGATACGCGTCGGTCTGGGCTCTTTCATTAACGATGCGCAAACCGCACCTGGCCGCTTCAATTTCTTTGACTATCGCGGCGCCAGCGTGTTTGCCGACTACGGCCACAACCCCGATGCCATGCTTGCTCTGGTTCCCGCAGTCGAGAGCATCAAGGCCAACAAGCGCGTGGTGGTGATCAGCGGAGCTGGCGACCGGCGCGATGTCGACATCATCCGCCAGACCGAAATTATTGGCGATGCGTTCGATGAAATCATTCTGTACCAGGACCAATGCCAGCGCGGCCGTGAGGATGGCGAAGTGTTGGGCTTGCTGCGCAAGGGCTTGTCCAATGCCAAGCGCGCCAAATACATCACCGAGATCACCGGCGAGTTCCTGGCGATTGATACAGCATTGTCACGCTTGCAGGCCGGTGATCTGTGCCTGATCCTGATCGATCAGGTGGATGAAGCGCTGGCGCATATTGCGAAGCGGGTGGAAAGCGTTTGATTGGCTGCTGTTTGCTTAACAGCGAAAAGGGGCAAACAGGAAATCAGGTTTGCAGGGATAACCATCCGTTTTCCCTCAAAAAGCAGCTGCTCATAGTCCGATTTGAAAAAATAAATATTTTGCCACCGATTCTGAAACGCTTTCATTTTTCTCTACTTTTCTGACCAAATTAATTAACGCTACTTTGTGGTTGGCAAGTTTGCACAACTTAATTTTTGATCAAATCAATGGCCTGTTGAACTTCTGCTGACGTGAGGTGCCGAGCCGTTTCATTCATGCAGCCAGAGAATTTGTCAATTATCGAGCTACCTGCCGGCTTATCTGTTGCGATTTTAAAAAAATTTGGGCATTGACCGTTTGAGCACTTGATGTCTTTCGCGTACCGGATGAAGTCGTCAAGCCTGTCGTCCTTTGCTTGATCTATTTTGATTGTTTGATATAGATTGTTGACGAATGCGAAGTATTTTGGCTCGGTTGTTGGGTTTTTGATGTTGTCTGGGTTGTTTCCAAGTAATGAAGAGACTGCGTGGCCTATCCATGGTCCATATGCCTGCTCGTTGTCAGAGTTTAATTCCCCCTTGGTATGTGCGTACGCGTCCCCGTATGCATGAATGAGGAGTCCGGACAGCCAATCCATATCTGTTTGGGTAATGGTTTTGGCCAGTGCGTTTCTAATTTTTAATCGACGCATATCAATTTCTGATCTTCCCCCACCGTGCAGTGAGTGAAGACCCCCGGTAATGTCGTTCCTCCATGTCCATTGCCAAGGAATTAAAATGTATTTAATCGATACTGCGACAGCCTCGTAGTCCAAATCAAGATCTGGATACTGCGAGTAATAGGCCAGGGTTAGCTGGCGCAGCCGTTCATACCCTGCTTTTTCGGCAATTGATAGCGTTGTATATAAATGCCCATCTGGGCCGAACGATTCGCCTATTTTTGCATTACAAATTTTTGCAGCCTGGAGCGGTGCAAGATTCCCTGCCGGCGGAAGCGATGAGCATCCTGAAAGTATTGCGATAACTGGTAAAGCTGCAGTGATGAAATTCTTCATTTAATTCCTTTATTCGTGTGAAGATGAATAAAATCAGTTCATGCAGATGAATTAGATTGGAACACATCAGTGCCTGCGTTATCTCGTACTGCCACCATCTGCAATCCCGAATACTGGCAGCATAGCCGCTTCAACCAAATATCACAAAACCAGCAGGCGGAACGGCGAGGAATACAGTCTTTCCGTTTTTGTTCGCTATCGTCAGCGCTTGTCCGACCTGCTGTTTCTCGGTCGAGTAGATGCATTTCAGCGGGAGACCTTCATTGTGCAGGCTGTTGTCGATGGTAACCCAGGCGCAGCGCGCATTGTTTGAATCCGTGTTGAGTGCCAGCAGCATTTCGCGGTCGTCAAATATCCTGGACCATGCCACCACGGAAAGCATCTTGTCGCCGAGTACCCGCGGCAGTCCGAAATTCGCGCCGTCTCCGGAAATTTCTCTCAGGTACTGCCGCCCCCTGCGCAGCACGATTTCATTTTTCCGGATTGCCAGAATCGCGGCCAATTCGCGGTAGAGAGAGCTGTCCTCGTTAAAGCAATGTCGGGATGCGCTTCTGAAGGCACCGAACTTTCCGCCAAACATGGCTTCGCGAATGTAGCGGTCGTTGGTGCCTTCGCCGTCAAAGGATTGTTCCGACCCGTAATAGATGCAGGGGATGCCGAGGGTGACCGCATTGAGCGCCATCACGTTCAGTATCTGCTTCCTGTTGTCTTCGCTATCCGCGCAGAATCTTGCTTTCTGGTTACCCTTGCGTATCTGGTCATGGTCGTCAATTGTGACGACCACTTTGTCTCTGAACCAAAGATGAGAATCCTTGTTGACCTGCGCCGAGTTGCGGAACAGATCGAAGTACTCGGCCGGATTGCATTTCCCTTTGACGAGGTACTCCAGCTTGTTCTGAATATCGCCAATGCCGAGGGCGGCATCCAGGCCGGTCAACTCAAGCAGGTGGTAGGCAAATTCCCTGTCACCGGTGATTTCGCCAATCAGATAGAAATTTCCTTTTCCGATGTCCTGCGTGAATTCATGGATGACGGAGGTGAAATATCGCGTCGCCCCCGGATCCATGTGCTTGACCGTATCAATCCTGAAGCCGTCGATATCGGCGTAGGCAATCCAGAATTTGTAGGCTTCGCACAGCGCCTTGAGGGCATCCGATGCCTGATACTGATCGACGTTGCCGCTGCCGTGATTGATATCCTTGAGGTCGCAGAAGTCGCCTTCCCTGTATTCGGGATCGTTGTCCCAGTTGTTGATGTGACCTCGCTGTGTGAAAAAGGCCGGATTCTGGAATTCTACGGGCCAGATCGCATCGTTTAGCGATGCGGCAGGGCGCTGGGTGAACGGAATGGTCGGGTCGCCGTTTGCGGCGTTAAATCCTTTTACGGGATATGTCCTGCCGTCCCAGCGAGGATCCATGTAATCGTTGCCCGAATTGCTGTCTCGGGTCCAATAGCGATCCGGGGCGTAGCTGAAAACGTTTCCGGAATGGTTCAGGATGATATCCATGACGACATGGATGCCATGATCATGAGCAACTTCAACCATTTGTTTCAGGTCTTCGCGCGTGCCGAAATTGGGATCGACGTCGAGAAAATTCTGGATGCCGTAGCCGTGATAGGTTGGCTGGAATGCCACTTGCCTGAATACAGGACTCACCCAGATCGCCGTCACACCCAGACGTTGCAAATAGCCGATCTTGCCGGCTAGCCCCTTCAGGTTTCCGCCAACCCACTTGCCACCCGCATCGCGCCACTCTGCTGCCAGTGGTTCGCTGGTTACGGCATTGCCGTTGTCGGCAGGCTGATAGAGCGCGGTGCTGCCGGTGGTGACTACATTGCAGCCATTGTTGCGGAAGCCACTTTCTTTTCCATCCGAAAATCTGTCGAGCAGCAGGAAATAGAATACGTGATCTTCCCATGCCTCCGGTGAGGGGAAAAACTTCCTTCCGCAAAGCGCCTGAAAATCAATCTCCGACAATCCAGTTTCCATGGGGTCTCCCGGATCTTTCTGGGATTAAGACGCTACTCCACGGAACGGGAAAGAACAATATGCCATTTGGCCTAGATACTATCGGGGCACAGACTCCGGAAATTGCAAAACAGTCAATGCCACCATCTGCAGTCCCGAGGACTGGCAGCAAAATCGCTTTAACCAAATACATCACCGAGATCACCGGCGAGTTCCTGGCGCTCGACACAGCCCTGTCACATTTGCAGACCGGGGACTTGTGCCTGATCCTGATCGATCAGGTGGATGAGGCCTTGGCGCATATTGCCAAGTGCGTGGAGTGCGCTTGATTGGCTGCTAACGATGCAGTTTGACCCGAGCAAGAGGACTTTGCTCCTCTTGCTCCAAGTCATCTGCCTGCTTAACTTCTTTCGCGTATATTTAAGAAAAGTCCCGACAGTGCGTTCGCCCAAGTGAGTTCCTGCAAGTCAGTCGGCACCCTATCTTGAGAACCTGGTTTGGGAATTGACTTTATTGTGGTGCTGCAATAGCACATACAATTCTTCCCAAACTTTTGCCGGAAACCCTTCCCGGTCAAATCTGCCCCCACTACCGTTTGGCTTCATCAAATCGTTTAAATAGTCCACGCATTCTGATGAGTGCCAAAGTCTGATGATTCTTTCCAGGATATGAGGAAACTTCTCTGCAATCACTTGTGGATAATGATTCGGACTACATTTCAATTTGTGCAGCACATCGTCCCTGCTGAATAACACATTTGTTTCGGTTCTGTTGAAGGTGGATTCCTCATTGGCCATTCTTTTCTCCCTTGATATTTTGACAATACATCCCAAAGTTAAAACTGCTGCTTGATAACAGGCTAGCTTTGCTTGGCTGGTTCAATAAGTGGAGAAAAATTATTGCACTCCGCTTATCCCTGCTCTTTCTGCTATTTGCCTGGCGCCAATTGATCACGTTAGTTAATGGCAATGCCGGAACTTTTGAACTACCGCATCAGATAAGGCTGTTGAAGTCTAGCAGCGGGATTAAGTAATAGACATATGCCAAAAAGCATAGATAACGGCCTAATCCGTAGGATGGATAAGGCTATCAGGCGATCGAAAAGAAAAGTATCCTGGACTTGATTCGTTGCAAGCTGTTAGCGGCAGGGAAATTATTGAATTTCGATTATTGGCTCAGAGTGATGTATTTCGCGAGCAGACAATCTGGAAAATATCCTCATCCTGAATGAGGGATTGCTGATGGAATTCTGGCGCGAAATGGGGGAGTGAGATGCGCTCGAGTCGTCATCTGATCTTCACTATTTCAAACTTGTCAGATTTCTTCCTGCGTACAGTTGTAGTCGCCAAACCAGGGCGACACGGCAACGGCAAAATTGATTGTGCTGCCCTCTATGTTTGCAACAATCCAATACCCGCCTACACCCAGAACTTCAACCCACTTTTGCAAAACAGGTTCAACATTACTGTCTCCGGCGGCAAGCTTCTTCTGAACCGTTTCAAACTCAGCCCTGTTTTCTTTTGCGAGGTTTCGCATATTTCCCAATATGTCATCCACGAGTCCGCGCTCTGGCAAAAACCCTCTGTCTGTATGGGGAATCTCGGAAGGTATTCTGGAACTTGGTTTGTTCTCCAGAATGAATCGAGCTGCTGCAATGACTTCGTTTTTGTTGTATTGAATTTTCATGGGGCCCCCTGAAGCGTGTGTGCTTTCTGCGAAATGGGATGTACCTGCGAATGAAATGTACATGAGGTAACTCGTTTCCGCTACCTAAAGAAGATCGGGTGCCGGTGGAATCGGATAAGATTTGACGTATTGATGTTCGGGAGCTTTCGGGAATGGATTTGTTAAGTATATTTTTTCTGCTGTTGCTGGCCGCGCTGGGGTGGTACTGGTTCGACAGTATGCATGCGCTTGAACAGGCCAGGGAAGTAGGCAGGCGAACCTGCAGTGATGTGGATGTGCAATTTCTCGACGACACCGTAGCGCGCATTGAGTTGAAACTGGTGCGAGACGAGTCCGGGCGCAGGGTGTTGCGCCGTACTTATCGTTTTGAATTCAGCGAGACCGGCAATTCCCGGATTGAAGGCCGGATTATCCTGCTTGGGCACAACGTCGAATCGGTAACGATGGATCCCTATTTGTTGTTGCCTTGAGCAGGTGACGCAGCCCTGATTGCTTCGAGTTCAAGATGACAAGGCGCCAGCAGCAGATGCGCCAGCTGTTCGGGATCATTTGAACCCATGCGCTCCACAAATGCTGCCAGTCGCGGATCATGCGCAGCGGCCAGCGTGTCGATCAGTGTTTTTGCCGCTTCGCGCGGGTTCGGCCCTCCGGCCTGATAACCCGGCCAATCCTTGTAATGCGACAACAGTTGTTCGCGATGATCCTGGTAGAGCGGGCAATTGCGCGTGTAATCGAGCCTGGCCTGTATCTCTGCAAGCTCGGCGTCAATTTCGGTATCGGTATTTTTGTAGCGGGCTTTCTCGGCTTCGGTCCAGTGCGGTTTGTCGCCCTGTTTTTCGCGCAGGGTCACGAAGGTGTTCTTCAGCGCGATCTGCGAATGCGTGCGCACATCCTTGAACACGTGAACAAGGTCCTTGCCGTGGCCCTCCTTGCCGACATAACGCATTCCTTCGGTAACGCGTCGGGGATTGAAGCCGAACTGGCGGGCACATGCCGCGCGCAGGGTGTCGAAGAGATCGTCGATTTTTGAAGCGCTCACAGGTCTATCCTTTCAACTAGGCAAAAAATCGCGCAGCGTCTCGTTTGCCCCCTCTACCGCAAGCGGGAGAGGGTTGGGGTGAGGGGCGGGCATGTCATGCCCGTCAGAAATTGCCGCTACGAAGGCCAACTGGCAGGCAGAAGCATACACCTTCACGAACCCACGAGGCTGGCCGCAATATTGATCGACATGCCGAGTATGGCGACATTGAACAGAAAGCTGAGTATCGATTGCGCGAGCACGGTCTTGCGCATCGAACGCGTCATGACCGAGACATCGGATGTCTGGGCGGCAACCGCAATGGTGAAAGAGAAATACAGGAAATCCCAATAGTCCGGGTTCTCGTCGCTCTCGGGAAATCGCAGCGACCTTCGCTCAGCGGGCGACCGGTAATAGCCGCGTGCATAGTGAAACGTGAACAGGGTTGCGACGAGGCACCACGAACCGAATACGGTCGCACCGGTAAATACGTAATGGGCCATGCGACTGCTGAAGACCAGATCCTTGACGCTCGAGAGCTCAAAGACGATGGCCGCAATACTGACCATCGCAGCTACCGACATGATCGCCAGAATAACGACTGAACTCTTGTCTTCCTGTTCGGCGATCATGCGAACCCGGGCATGGGTTGCGCGCGTCATCAGCCAAGCCATCAGGCACAGATAAGACCAAACAGTCGCGTTCCAGCCTATCAGCGCCCGCGTCACCGGATTCCATTGCGCAGGAGTAGCCAGACCAATCACCATGCCTGCGACTATCGCAATGACCAGGCGCGGACGTGTACGGACAATGTGATGAATGGTCAGCATGGGTTAACTCGGTGTTATGCAGGCAAACATGAATTCCGGGATTTGCTTGCAGCATAGAGGAAACCAGGGAAGTTTGCTATTGAGGTTTCCATAATTGGCGACAACATACGAAACCTGTTGTCTCGTCATTGATGGAACTACTAGCTATTTGACCAAGCCCGCAAGCGGGCAAGTCGCAGGTTATTTGGCGAAGGCTCATAAGTCGCTTACTTAAGTACGCCAAAGTATTTCCCCCTCCCTTTCAAGGGGAGGGTTGGGGTGGGGATGGGGTAAATTTCATGGATATCAACCCCATCCCCCACCTAACCTCCCCCTTGAAGGGGGAGGAACGAGATAAGTCGGAATTAGCCGCTAGTTTTGGCGGCCACTTGAAGAAGTGCCTGAGCCTGATCTTCGCAGGATTGGCGGGTATTTGTATCCAGTCGCTTCAGCCAGGAGACGGGTATCTGTTTCATGCCATACAAAGCGCCGGCCAGCATCCCCGCAATCGCGCCGGTCGTGTCGGCGTCGCCGCCGCGATTGACCACGTCGGTCAGACAGTCATGGAAGTCATCTGTATCGAAGAAGCTCTGAAATACCGCTTGCAACGTGTCGACGACATAGCCGCTGGGGTTGGCACTTTGTTTTATTGCGCGGAATTTGAAGGCGGGATATTGCGCGGCGAGCGGATGAGCATACTTATGCAGCAAATGGTTTTTGTCCGCGCCGCGCAGGGCCTCCTGCACCATGAACGCCAGCGTTTCGCAGGCGGCATCGGAGAGTTCGCAATGGTGCGTTACATGAGCCTGAGCGCGGCACGCAAATCGAACGTTTCCTTCGGAGTGGCCGAACGTAGCCAACGCCGCCGGCAGTACGCGCATTGCCGCACCGTTACCGGCATCGTTGTCGGAGTAGGGCGCTTCGGGATGGCCAGTCTTGCGGAAATGCAGCAGGTTGCGCCGCACGGTGTTGCCGATGTCCACGGGCCTGGCGCGCATCCAGTCGTCGAATGCATGCGCTGCTGCGAGTGCATCGACTTTTCCCTGCTTCAGGATGGACTTGCCGAGTGCAAGCGCCATGGTGGTGTCGTCGGTTACCTGCCCAGGTTTGAGGTGCAGCCAGCCGCCGCCGCGTAGTGTGTCATGCACGCCGTACTGTGCGGCAATCTCGCGCGGCGTCATGAATTCCACCGTCGCACCCAGTGCGTCGCCGATGGCGAGACCGAGATAAGCGGCGGTAGCGTGGTCGGTGGCTATATCTTTGTTGGACATGAACTCCTTGCAAACATAAATCGTAGCGAGCGGTTCGAGTGCAAGGCGCACGGAGCGGAGAAACCGGAATGTACGTTAAGTACATGAGGATTTCGAGCACCGCGCAACGCCGCAATCGGACCGCACAGTAGATTTATTCTTCCGGCCCAAAACACTTCAAATAGTCTGTGCAATACTCGCATGAAGGTGCGCGGCACGCATTGATGCCCTCCTGTTCGCACAATTGCTTGTAGATAAATTTCTTCCACTTCATGTCGTGCACGTTCTTCGCGGCAAGCGAGGGAAAATTCTGCTTCATCAGACGGCTGAGATATTCGCGCGACCATAATCCCAGGTCTTGCCAAAGGTGGTCGTTGGCCATGCAGGCCATCGTGACGATCTCGGCCATCCATTGTTCCGACATGTACCGGTGGGCGCGGTGCTCAAGCAGCAGGCCGAGCACATCGTCGCGTTCCAGTGCGCGCGGATCTTCGATGTTTTCGGCATTGCGCATCACCAGTTCAACATCGGGGAAGTGCCGTGCCAGCAACTCGGAAAAATCCTTTTCTTCCAATCCCAGTCCGGGTGGCAGCGAGCCCACACCGGCTATCTGACTGGTGAGCATCTGCGCAAAAACTTCATCATTGGGCAATCCGGCGGCATGCGACATCAATTCGACATACAGACCAGAGTTGTGATCAACGCAAGGCGAGACCTTGCTTCCGCTGGGTGGTGTCGGCATATGTCGAACAAGCAAGACGTCGATTGGCATGATGGCCTCTATTTGCTCGGATACTCGATTAGCAGATCTTCGTCGCGCAGCACCATCTGGCAGGCCAGGCGCCATTCGGTCGTCACGACATCGTTCACTTTCATTGCTTCAATTTGCGCTGCCGTGATCCTGCCGGATTCGGAGAGCACCTTGATCTCGCGATCGGTCAATGGTCCGGCCATGGGCCCCTTGTTGGAAAGGTTGGTGACTTTTACCAGACAGGTCGAGCATTCGCCGTCCTCGCAGCCAAAGTCGATGGGAATGTGATTCTCCTTGGCCAGCGTCAGCACTGTCATGGTGTGGCTGCCCGCAACGGCATAGACGGTTTTGTCGTGGTGCAGCGGACTGGAAAAAGTGATGTTCGGCATTTCATTGCTCCATGGTTGAAAAATTTAATGGTCAAGCTTTCACGATGATGTCGCCGCCCAATACCTGAGCCTGACAGGCGAGTCGATCATTGCGTCCGGCCATGTTTTCCTGCAGGACCTTGTCTTCCAGCACAGAGCGTTCGCTCATATTCTCCATGCCGGACACGACTTTCACCGTGCAGGTACAGCATTCGCCTTCGCGGCAACCGTAAGTGATGCCCGCGCCGACCTTTTCGGATATTTCGATCAAACGGGTGCCGGCGGGTACCGAGACGGTGAGTCCGATGTTTTCAAAAGTGACGTTGGCTTTAGGCATGGCTGTTTTCCTCGGGTGTTGGGCAGGGTTGCGACAAATGTCCTTTGGGGCAAGCCTCGATGTCACCTTCGGGTTTTGCATTGTTGAGGCCGATCCAGGCATTCACTGCATCGGGATCAAAGCCGACACGCAACTCGCCATCTACATCCATCAAGGGACGGCGGATCAACAACGGTTCCGTGATCATCATGTTTATTGCAGTCTGTGCATCCAGTTCGGCTGGATTGACTTCGCCGGATTTGACACGCGGCGCGCTGGGGTTGAACCACTGTGCGACAGGCAGTGTGCCGAAGAAAGGTCGCAAGCGTTCGGCCGTCCATTTCTCTGTCAGCAGACTTTTCGCAAGAACAGTGTGCCCCGATGCGGCCAGCCACACCTTCTGTTTGGTGTTGTTGCCGCAACCGGGCTTTTCGTAAAAGACGACGGTTGCCATCATGCCGCCAGCTTCTGTAGCGGAATGCCGGTCAGCGATCCGGGAGGATTCAGCGGTACGCCGTCTGCGTTGAGGATCGCACCTTCGATCGGGCAGATGGAAGCACATTGCGAATCCTCAAAATCGCCGGCGCACTCGTTGCACTTGTCCGGGTTGATCAGGAAGTGCGGCTTCGCCTCGTAGATCGCCTTGCTCGGGCACAGCGGTTCGCATGCCCAACAGCTGGTACAGGATTCGATGATTTCGAGTGCCATGATTGTTTCCTTATTTGATCTCTACCAATCTCAATCTAATAGCTGCCTCAGTTTCCCCTTTGAAAAAGGGGGGCTAGGGGGGATTTTGCTGTTGGTTGCGTTATATCCACGCTTCTAAAATCCCCCTCAGTCCCCCTTTATTAAAGGGGGAAGTGGTTAGGCTCAGGCCACTCTCTGCTGTTCGTCCAACTTCGCTTCCAGCTTGCCTGCCGCGCGCATTTCTCCGTACACCGCGACGATGGCATCCTCGATGGGTTCCATCGCATGCTCACCGTTGGGCTGAATGCCGGCGGTTTCCAACGGCCCCCACGGCTCGTAGCCGACCTTGCTGCACAGCACGGCCTCGCAACCGGCCAGTACGCGCAATGTTTTGTCCAATACGGTCTCGCCGTCGCCGCAGCTGGCGTTGCCTTCACAGTAAGGCGTAGTCTTGCGGTGACCGATAAAACGCACGCCGTCGGACGAAGCTTCATAGATCAAAAATTCGCCCGCATGGCCAAAGTGTTCGTTGATGATGCCGCCGCCCTTGGTGGCAATCGCCATCAGCACAGGGCGTGTTTTTGCAGTCTTCCTGATACCCTGGATATTGACCACCTGCACTTTGGTTTCGCGCGCAAGACGCTTGCTTTCCAGTTCGGCGTTGATGGCAGCATGCACTTCGGCGCGCATCTTCATTGCTTCCGGATAGTTGATATCCATCTTCTCGATCTTGTCCATGGTGAACTCGGCGCCACGATCTTCGCCGAGCAGACCGACTGCATCGGCACGGCACTGGCGACAGTGACGCATCATGTTCATGTCGCCCGCGCAGGCATCCTGCAACGCTTGCAGCTCGTCGTGGGTGGGGCCGCGCTGGCCAGTGAGGCCGTAATAGGTACCGTGCTCGGCCTCGGAGATCAGCGGCATCACGTTGTGCAGGAATGCGCCCTTTGCCTTGACGATCTTCGAGACTTCTTTCAGGTGCTTGTCGTTGACGCCGGGAATCAACACCGAGTTCACTTTTACAAGGATGCCCTTGGCCACCAGCATCTCCAGTCCCTTCTGTTGCTGTGCAATCAGGATGGCTGCAGCTTCGCGGCCCTTGATGCGCTTGTTCTTCCAGAATATCCACGGATAGATCTGCGCGCCCACATCGGGATCGACGCAGTTGATGGTGATGGTCACGTGGTCGATGTTGTACTTCGCCAGTTCCTCGATATTCTCGGGCAGCGACAAGCCGTTGGTGGAGACGCACAGTTTGATGTCGGGCGCCTGCTCGGACAGCATGCGGAATGTCTCGAACGTGCGCTCGGGATTGGCCAAAGGATCGCCGGGGCCGGCGATGCCCAGCACGGTCATTTGCGGAATGGTTGCAGCGACAGCAAGCACTTTCTTCACCGCCTGTACCGGATGATGCAACTCGGACACCACGCCGGGGCGCGATTCATTGGCGCAATCGTATTTGCGGTTGCAGTAGTTGCACTGGATGTTGCAGGCCGGGGCGACGGCAACGTGCATGCGGGCAAAATAGTGGTGCGCTTCTTCCGAGTAGCACGGGTGATTGAACACCTTCTGGCGGATATGCTCCGGCAGGTGGCTCAGTTGTTCATCCTTGGATCCGCACGATCCGGCGGAACAGCCTCCCTTGGGGGCGTCGGCTACTGCGATGTTGATAACGGGCATTTGCACGGTACTGTCCTCCGACTGATGTTTGTCCTGATATGAGCAAACAGCGTGCCTGGCCGCCAGTCATCGCTAACTTGTTGTTTTGTAGCAGGTGTTATCTTGCGCAGCGCCCTGCTGTTGTAAACAGCACATGACACCCGGCGGGCCTTGTGGTGAAGCCGACAAAACCGGATATCACCTTGCGGGAGATCGCACCATAGGGTGGGTTAATGGTGCACGCGGCGGTGATTGACTTTTAAATTAGCAGTTGCACATTAGAACATGCTTATATTATGATATTCAGGTAAACCCAGGCAGCATCTGCTCGTTTTTGATCATCCAACGGCTTAAACAATCACCGATAGGGTCTTTAATCAAGCGGCACGGCTTGCCGGCAGTCCGTTGTGTTTTTCAGCGGTTGGGCGATTTCAAATTTGAAGAAATATAGAGGGAGAGAAAATGTCGCGAATCGTAATTTTGGGTGCGGGTATATCCGGGCACACCGCCGCCAGATACCTGAACAAGTGGTTGGGCAAGAAACACGAGATCGTCGTGGTGTCGCCCAATGCCAAATGGAACTGGATTCCTTCCAACATCTGGGTGGGTGTGGGTCAGATGACCGAGAAGGATGTCACTTTTGATCTCGCCGAGTTGTACGGCAAGACCAATATGGATTTCCGCCAGGCCAAGGCCCTGGCTATTCATCCGGAAGGTAATGCGAAAAGTCCCAAGCCTTTCGTTACGGTCGAGTACACCGGGGCGGACAAGGCCGGAGTGCAGGAAGATATCAGCTACGATTACCTGATCAATGCCACCGGTCCCAAGCTGAACTTTGGCGCCACCGAAGGCTTGGGGCCCGATCACGGCCACACCGTTTCCGTGTGCACCGTGAGCCATGCGCAGGAAGCCAACCACAAGCTGCAGGCCTGCATCGAAGCGATGCGCAAGGGCAAGCGCAAGACCGTCGTGATTGGTACGGGGCACGGCATGTGCACCTGCCAGGGTGCTGCGTTCGAATACATCTACAACGTGGATCACGTTCTGCGCGAGGCCGGTGTGCGCGACATGGCACGCATCGTCTGGATCAGCAACGAATACGAGCTGGGCGATTTCGGCATGGGCGGCGTGCACATCAAGCGTGGCGGCTACATCACCAACGGCAAGACCTTCGCCGAATCGCTGATGGTCGAGCGCGGCATCGAGTGGATCACCCGCGCGCACGTCAAAAAAGTCGAAGCAGGCAAGATTCATTACGAAACGCTGGAGGGTGCTTTCCACGAACTGGCGTTTGATTTCTCCATGCTCATTCCGCCGTTCGCGGGCGTGGGTCTCAAGGCCTTCGACAAGAACGAGGGCGACATCACCAGCCAGATGTTTTTGCCCAACGGCTTCATGAAAGTGGATGCCGACTACACGGCGCGCCCCTATCTGGAGTGGAGCGCCAAGGATTGGCCGAAGACTTACCAGACCCCGTCTTATCGCAACATCTTTGCCGTCGGTATCGCGTTTGCCGTGCCGCACCTCATCAGCAAGCCGATGCAAAGCGCCAATGGCACGCCGATCAACCCCACCGCGCCGCGTACCGGCATGCCATCCGCTGCCATGGCCAAAGCCGTTGCCATGAGCATTCGCGACATGATCAACGGCGCCGAGAAACCGACGCACACCGCATCGATGGCCGAAATGGGCGCAGCCTGTGTCGCTTCCACCGGCTCGCACATCTTCAAGGGCACTGCGGCAACCATGACCGTGTTCCCCGTCGTACCCGACTTTGAAAAGTATCCTGAGTTCGGTCGTGACATCAACCTCACGTTCGGCGAGATCGGCCTGGCCGGTCACTGGATGAAGTACCTGCTGCACCACACCTTCATCTACCAGGCCAAATTGCGGCCGGGCTGGTCTTTGCTGCCGGACTGATCAATTACAAATTCAAGAGGAATAGACCATGGGCAATATCACCAACAAAGAGCCGTACCAACAGGCTTACTATCCCCCGGCCCCGACGGGGTTCACCCGCTTCATGCGGACATGCATCATCTGGCAGTTGTACCGCTTTGTGGCCATCAACTACAAGATGATCAAGCTGCTGGCCAAGTCGCACCACTAAGGCAAACGTAACAACGGTCGGGGTGCAAATCGCCCCGATCAATTACTTGCATCACGGATACTGGCTGGCCAATTTCAATCCGGTTGGCTCAAGCCGCCCCCTCCTTTTTCAGCTCTTGCAATATGCGCAATACGGCGCTGCCATAAACCGTTGGTCTAAAGTGGCATATAAGTGCATCACGAGCATTGGCATATTCAACGATGTACGTGCAGAATACGGCCGTCACTCCCGGTGAGATCAATGCACCAGTTGGAATCGTTAGTCATTTTGCCAAAAGAAACCATGTACAAGTTTATTGCCGTTACGCTCCGCACCTGCTTGAAATTCAGCCTTTTCGTTCTGGCCTTGCCTTTGCTGGCGCACGCCGGCCTCCCCAAAGCCTCCAGCGTGCCGGGTGGTGTCGCGATTGTCCCGCTCGGCAGCGTTGTGACAGGCGTCGACAAACCGCAAACCTGGCTGGGAGACAAGCCGATCCTGGTTACTTCCGATCACAATCAATGGTACGCCGTGGTCGGCCTGCCACTGGATATCACGCCGGGTTCGCACGAGCTGAGCGTGAAGATAGGTGGCGAAACAAAAACTGAATCTTTCACGGTCGTTCCCAAGAATTACCCTGAGCAACACATTACGCTCAAGGACAAGAGCAAGGTCGAACTATCGGCTGAAGATCTGGCGCGCGCAGAACGCGAGATCGCTGCCATCAAGCAGCTGAAACTACACTGGCGCGCCACGCAGGACACCGATCTGGAATTCATTATTCCCGCTGCCGGCCCGCTGGCCAGCCGCTTCGGATTGCGCCGGTTCTTTAACGAGCAGCCCCGCGCACCCCATGTGGGTCTCGATGTTGCGGTAGCACGGGGCACGCCGGTCAAGGCGAGCGCACAAGGCACGGTGCTTGCGGTCGGGGATTATTTCTTCAACGGCAAAACGGTTTTTGTCGACCATGGCAATGGGCTGATCACCATGTACTGTCACCTCGACCAGATCGATGTGCAGCCCGGCGAAACTGTCAGCAAAGCCCAGCCGTTGGGACTTTCCGGAATGACCGGGCGTGCCACCGGTCCGCATCTTCACTGGAGCGTGGTACTTAACGGCGCAATGGTCGATCCGGAATTGTTCATTCCACCGATTCCTGACGGTCAGTGATTGCTTTGGTAGCCACAGTAGATAAGGACGGGCGCTATTCCATTCAGAGGACACGCCAAATTTCTTCAATACAAACTATTCATAAAAAATGAAGACAAATAAGTATCTGACATGGGCAGTTATCGTACTCATCAGCATTGCCCTGCTTGTCTATTTCCTTCGGGGTGTTGGCGTTTCAAAAACCGAAGAACAGAAACCTGCTCATGCCCAGGTTGCAATTGCGGAATCAAGTCAAAGAATTCAGATAACCAGTAGCAAAGACTGTAATGATTGCCCCGAGATGATGGCAATTCCCGCAGGGAGTTTCGAGATGGGAGAAACAGGGCATACACATCTTGTCACCATAGCCGCGCCATTCGCTATCGGCAAATACGAAGTCACTCAAGCCCAGTGGCAAGCCGTCATGGGAAAAAATCCAAGCTATTTCCGCAAATGTGGCGGCAACTGTCCGGTGGAGCAAGTTAGCTGGGATGATATTCAACAATTCATCAGGATACTTAACCAGAAGACCGGCAAGCGATATCGCCTGCCGAGTGAGTCGGAGTGGGAATACGCCTGTCGTGCCGGAGGAAGGAACGAGTATTGCGGCAGTGATGATGCGAGCAGCGTTTCGTGGAATGGGGGCCAGGAAACCCACCCGGTTGGGGGCAAGCATGCCAACGCTTTTGGGTTGCATGATATGAGTGGAAATGTTTGGGAGTGGGTTGCGGATACCTGGCATGAAAGCTTCAAAGGAGCGCCAGCCAACGGCGCAGCCTGGGGTGGAAATACCTCATATCACGTGCTGCGAGGCGGCGCCTGGTTCTCCTTGCCCAAGGATGTGAGCGCGACCCACCGCGGCAGGAGTATTCCCCCCATCGCAGACTCTGGCTTCGGATTTCGTCTCGCCAAGACGCTTTAGAAGCGATCGGGGTGTATGCGACGCAATTTGAAACATCCTCCAGCACCTGTGATGCAATAATCGCGTTCGCATAAACGCCCACAGGTATAGACCCGCCTATTTTTGAGGTAGCCGTGATGACAACGTCGTATGGATCATTGGTTGGCCAATTGGTTACGCTGCATGGCCTGTTCATACTTGTTGGGTTGTTCATCTATGTCACTTCTTCACATACCATGCATTTGCGCCGTCATCCCTCGGCGGCCATTGCCTGGGTTGTAGCACTCGCCCTGCTGCCTTATGTGACCCTGCCGCTCTACCTGATGTTCGGCATTCGCAAGGTGAAAGGCTACCAACCGCCGCTGAAGAGAGATGAGCTCAGGTTGCTGACAGCTCATTCGGATGCGCTTGCAGCCCGAACACAACAGCTCGCCGCAACCATGGCACTTCCTGCCGCTTCAAACTACCAGCAACTGAACATTCACGAAGATGGCAAGCAAGCACTGCAAGCGCTGCGGCAAATGCTGGATGAGGCGACGCTAACGATTGACCTTTCCACTTTCATATTCGCCCGTGACGACCTGGGCAATGAAGTTGCCCAAATGCTTGAACGGCGAGCACGAGAAGGAATTCAGGTGAGATTGCTGGTTGACGGTGTTGGTGCCTATCTTGGCGGCCGCGCTTACTTTACCGGTCTTACAGATGCAGGCGTGCAGGTGGTCTTGTTCGTGCCGCCGTTGCGCTCGTCGCTGAGAGGCCGGACGAATTTGCGCAATCACCGCAAGATGGTCATTACGGACAGCGAAAGGTTGTGGTGCGGAGGCAGAAATCTCGCGACTGAGTATTTCGAAGGCGACGCAGCGTCTCCTCCATGGATTGACCTGAGTTTTGATCTGCAGGGAGATCTTGCGCTGCAGGCACAACAGCAGTTTGAACAGGATTGGGCATTCGCAACAGGCAGTGCGCCTGGAGAACCGCAAGCTCCCATCAGCCGGAATTACCCGGTCAATACAATTCTCGGGCAACTGATCGCAAGCGGTCCGGATCAGACGGACGATACGCTCTACACATTATTGATTTCCAGCTTTTTTGTTTCGCGCAAGCGCATCCTGCTGGTCACTCCCTATTTCGTTCCCAACACCACGCTCCTCATGTCCCTGACATTGGCAGCTCGTCGCGGTGTCACGGTTGATCTTCTCATGCCAAAGAAATCGAACCATCGATTGGCGGACCTTGCCAGACACCGCGCGTTAAGGGAACTCACTGCAGCGGGAGCGCGCGTCTGGTTTCTGCCTCATATGATTCATGCCAAAGCCGTTGTTGTCGATGACGAACTCGCCTTTGTCGGCACGGCGAACCTGGATGAACGCAGCCTGTTTCTGAATTATGAACTGATGGTTTCCTTTTATGAACCGGCCGATGTGAAACGTTTCGCTCAATGGACAGCACGCCAGCAAGGGTCAGCTGTGCCATATCAACCCCGGCCGCTCACCTTTTGGCGGGAGATCAGGGAAGGCCTGTTGTTATGGCTGGCGTTTCAGTTGTGAAATACGCGCGTTCACAAATGGATTAACTTGATATTATCCGGCTCCCTGCGGTGGAAGAGCGGACATCGACTAGTCATTCTATTAAGGGCCCAACGGGGTACCGTCACAAGGTCAACTCCGGTTTTTGATTAAGAAAGGACGTTGCAGTACGACTATGGTTGCAACGCAATACAAGGCATGAGCAGTGCACACTCACATTCTCCGTTACAGCCGGTTGTAATAACGCTGACGAACTCAGCATGGGCCGCGTATCAGTCCGGTCAACGGCAAACCGCGCTTTCCCTCTGTCAGCAGTCGCTGGCAATCACGAAACACAATCCCTACGCATTGCATTTACTGGGACTGCTTCATGCCGACGCGCAAGAGTACAAGGTTGCCGAACGCCACTTGCTGAAGTCGCTCGAAATGTTGCCCTCACCCAATGTATGGAACGATCTTGCAATCATGTATCGCTCCCAGGCCCGGCTGCAGAAGGCAGAAATGGCCCTTCGAAAAGCCATTTCCTTATCCCCGGACAACAGTGCGCACTACCATGCGCATCTGGCCAACATTCAATCCCAAGCCGGCAATCTCAAGGATGCGGTCGCCAGTTACAGACAGGCTCTGGTTCTAAGGCCTGATTGGCCCGAGGTATATAACAACATCGGAGAACTGTTATTGGTAATGAACGACCTTGACGGTGCGGAGGAAGCGTTCAGGCATGCAATTCACCTGAACAGCAATCTGGATCATCCGCACCAGAATCTTGGCATCGCCCTGTTCAACAAGGGTCTTCATGAGGAAGCATTGGCCTGTCTTTCCACCGCGATACAAATAAGTCCATCCTCGCTTGGCTTTCGAAGCAACAAGATCATGATGATGACTTACTTTCCAGAGGTAACGGAAAAGCAACTATATGAAGAAGCGCTTGCCTATGCATCCTGTGCGGAAAAGATTGCCACGCGCTATACACAGTGGCCGGATACGCTCAGCCCGGACAGGCCACTGCATGTGGGTTTCGTGTCCGGACGATTCTGTCACAGCCCTGTTATGCACTTCCTCGAAGGCCTGCTGCGCAAGCTGAAGCAGTCGCCAGATATCAGGATATCGTTGTACTCGAATACGCCAAAACATGACGAGGCGACGGAAGTGCTAAAAACGTTGTGCAGCACATGGCGAAACATTGCCACTCTGCCGGATAAAGAAGCCGCCGTTGCAATATACAACGACAAGGTCGACATCCTGATCGATCTGGCCGGTCACTCGAAGCACAATCGTCTTTCAGTTTTTGCCTGGAAACCCGCGCCAATTCAAGCAGCCTGGATGGAGTTCGGCTCCACAACCGGCCTCAAGGAAATGGATTACATCATTTGCGACAAATGGTCGGTCACGCCGGAGAGCAACCAATATTACGTCGAACAATTCTGGCATTTGCCGCAAGGTCGTTTATGTTTTACCAAGCCGCCGTTCGACATATCGCCAAACGAACTGCCTGCCCTGAAGAATGGGTACATTACTTTTGGCTCGTTCAACAACATTGCAAAGCTCAATCTGGCGGTATACGAGACTTGGGCGAAAATTCTGAAACGAATGCCAAACAGCCGTCTGGTGATGTCCACGAGCCAACTGGATAACGAGGCGATCGCCGCGCATATCCGGAACACGTTTGAATCCCTCGGCATTGAAAAAAGCCGCCTGGATATACTGCCTCCGCGCCCGCGCAATGAGTTCATGATGCAGTACAACCTGGTGGATATTTCACTCGACTCATTTCCCTACCAGGGCGTGACTACGACAGTTGAGTCAATATGGATGGGCGTACCTGTCGTCATGTACGCGGGCAATTCGTTCATAGCGCGCCAAAGCGTCAACGTTCATGCGTTGCTGGGGCTTGACGAATGGACGAGCTCAACACGCGAACAGTATGTAGAGTGCGCCGTTTCCAATGCCCTCGATACAAATAAACTGGAGTCGCTAAGAAATACTTTGCGAGACAGGATTATTGAATCGCCTATTATCGATACAGCCCGATTCGCTTCAGACTTCGCAGCGATGCTGCATGATATGAAGAAGCAGCACTGTCGCAACAAAACTTCCTGAAGCGGTTTACGCCGGGTTTCCGTTGATATCAAAAGCCAGTATTGTCACTTCGCCGTCGATGTCGGTGATCTCGGCAACACTCAGCCTGCCGTTGTCGTGATACTCGTAGCGGTGCATCAGTTCGATCTCGCCATAAGCGAGTTTGTCGAATCCGGTGATCCGATCCTGCGCGTCGAAATAGCCGGCAAAGTAAGTATTGCGGTTCTCCACTTCGCTGGCACCCAATTCATTGACCAATTTGAACGGCAGCTTGACACCCGAGTAGGCAACGAAATACCGCTTGGTCATATCTGCCGCACCTTGATGTTTAGCGTCTGTATACGATAAGCGATCTGCCGCGGCGTCATGTCGAGCAAACGCGCAGCCTTGGCTTGTACCCAGCCGGCCTGTTCCAGAGCGGCGATGACTTTCTCACGTTCATCAAGGTTGGGGTCCTCGAGATTCAATTCCTGGATCGCACCGCGGCTAGCCGATATTTTCTCATCTATGCCGGTGAGCAGGATGGCGTCGCGGTCAATAGTGTTGCCTTCGGTCATCACCGAGGCGCGTTCCAGACAGTTTTCCAGCTCGCGCACGTTACCCGGCCAGTCGTGATGCATGAGTATACGCAACGCGGCATCGGTCAGATTGAGTTGACGCCCTTGTTGCGTGCTGACTTTTTCAACCAGGAAACGTGCGATCTCCGGGATGTCTTCCATACGTTCGCGTAGCGGTGGCAGGTATAGCGGCATGACGTTGAGGCGATAGTACAGGTCTTCGCGGAAGCGGCCTTTTTCAACTTCGGCTTCGAGGTCGCGGTGGGTGGCGGCGACCACGCGCACATCCACATGGATGGTCTTGCTGCCGCCCACGCGTTCCAGTTCGCCTTCCTGCAATACGCGCAGAAGCTTGGCCTGGAACGAAGCGGAGATTTCACCGATCTCGTCGAGGAAGACGGTGCCGCCTTCGGCCTGTTCAAAGCGGCCTTTGCGTTGCGCCACGGCACCGGTGAAGGCGCCTTTTTCGTGGCCGAACAACTCGCTTTCCAGCAGCGTTTCCGGCAATGCCGCACAGTTGAGCTTGACGAAGCTGCCGCGTGCACGTGGCGAGTTGTAGTGAATGGCGTTGGCGATGAGTTCCTTGCCGGTCCCCGTTTCGCCGCGGATCAGCACGGTGGTATTCCACTTCGCTACCAGTCGCACCTGTTCGAAGATGCGGCGCATCGACTGGGTGTGGCCGATGATGTTGTCGAAACCGTATTTGCCGCGCACGGTGCGGCGCAGCACATCGCGCTCTTCGGAAATCTCTTTCTTCTCTTCGGCAACTTCCTGCGACAGGCGTACACTCTGACCGATCAGGTTGGCGACCATTTCGAGGAAATGCTGGTACTCGTTGAGTTGCTTGGTAATGCTGGGTGCGGGTTGCGCCGCCAGCACGCCGACCACCTTCTGGCCGATGCGAATCGGCACGCCAACGAATGCGCCCTGCGGATTATAGATGCCCATGCGACTCAGGAAACGCGGCTCATCCATGATGCATTCGACAACGATACTGTTGCCGGTTTTCAGGATGGTGCCGACCACGCCTTCGCCGGGAAGGTAACTGACTTCCTCAGTGACGTCATCGGCAACTCCATACACCAGCGAGACCTGCAATTCTCCGCTCGCGGCATCAAACAAACTGACCATGCCGCGTTCCAGTGCCACGCCTTCGTGCAGCGCATTCAATACGCCGTTCAGCGTTTCCTTGAAGTTGAGCGAACGTGAAAGCACTTTGCTCACCTGGTACAGCGTTTCCAGTTCCGAACGCAGCAAGTCTAGTTCCAGTCCGGTTTTCCCATCTGGGTTTAAGTTAGCCATGGTTCACCCCCGACGCAAAGGGAAGCTGAACACGAACCCGGCATCCGGCGCGGAATGCCGGATCAATGTCGATGGTGCCGTTGTGGCTGGTCACGATTTCCTGTGCCATGGCCAGACCGAGGCCAAGGTGTTTCCGCGAGGCGCCCTTGGTGGTAAAGAACGGCTGGAATATCTTGTAGCGCAACTCCTCGGGTATGCCCGGCCCGCTGTCGTCGACGAGTATCTCGATGTGATCAGCGCGCGATGTGCAGGTGATACGAAGCTCGCGATGACCGCCGCGCTTTGTATTTACTGCTTCTATGGCGTTCGAGATCAGCTGCTTGAACAGGTTGGAGAGTTCCGCCGGATGGCCGGAGATCACAGCAGAGCCGCTTGCCGGTATCCAGTCCACCACAATGCCTGCGCCGAGCAAGCTGGCTGTGGTGAGCTTGAGCACGTCTGCCAGCACTTCGTTGAGATCGACCGATTGCATTGCTTCGTTGTTGTGAGCGGGGATGCAGGCGCGCAGCGTATCCAGTACCTCGCGGCTTTTTTGCATCGCCTCATCCAGCGCGCTGGCGGCGGGCAAATCACTGCCTGCATCGCGTCGCCGTCCCATCATGGTGGCGACGGCGCTCAGCATGTTGAGAGGCCCTTCCAGTTGATATACCGCACCGGCCAGTGTCTCGCGCAATCCCTGAATGCGCTCCTGCTCGGACAGTAGTGCATTCAGGCTGTTGATGCGCAACGCCTCCTGCTGGCGCTTGATTTCGCTGATGTCCTGAATGGTGAGCAGCAGGTAGTGGCGCTGCGCCGGTTCGTAAAAGGCATCCGCGCCGACATCGTGCTCCTCGAACCAGGACACGGCGCAGGAGAACCAGCGGTTGGCTTGATTGGCCAGTGTTATGCACACTTCGCGCGCGGCAATGTTGCGATGCTTGTCGTAAGCCTTGGCAAATGCATCGCCCATTTGTTCACGCAATGCGGCGAGCAGTTTCACCGCCGGTTCCTTGCCGAGGTCGCCTATCAGTTTTTTGTATTCCTGGTTGTCGAGCAGCACACGCTCTTTCTCGTCCAGCAGAACGATGGCGACCTGTGCTGCATCTACGACGGACTCAATCAACGTTTTCTGGTTCTGCACCTGCCGCTCCAGCCGGTGCACTTCAGTCACGTCGCGATGCATGCCGAGGTAATGCGTGGTGTCGCCTTCCTCGCCCACCACGGGAGTGATGGTGACGTCGGCCAGATAGCGGCTGCCGTCCTTGCGCTTGTTCACCAGCAGGCCATTCCACGGGCGCTGACGCTGGATTTGTGCCCACAGCGTCTCGTACACCAGCTTGGGTGTAACACGATAGGAAAGCACGGATTCGTTGTGACCGACCACTTCGTCCTGTCCATAACCGGTGATGCGCTGGAAGGCGCCGTTGGCATACAGGATGTTGGCGCGCGCATCGGTGATGGAGATTGCGAGCGCGGCCTGCTCCACTGCTTTGCGGAAGAGGTGCGACGGCAGGGCCTCGCCCGTGTCTGCGGGCTTGCTCGGTGTGGCGGGTTGCTTGGACATGAAAGCTCCGGTTGATCGATGACATGAATGATTCAGCAATAAGCATGCCTGTCTCTTCCTCGTTTTCGTTCATCGCTACAGGACAGGCCAGTTGTCATGTTTACTACATCGACACAGGTCTCGACCCGACAACGACAAAGGTTTTCTGCACTTGTCTGGTGCATGCGCGCACCAAACGCCTGATTTTGTGCGGCTCCGGGTTTCTTCAGTGAGTTGGCACGCGGCTTGCAATTGGGAGAGCAGGAGACAATCAATATGCGCGAATATCTTTTGTTGTTGCTGAGCACCGTACTGGTAAACAACGTGGTGCTGGTGAAATTCCTGGGGCTGTGCCCGTTCATGGGTATCTCCAAGAAAACCGATACCGCCATCAGCATGGGGCTGGCCACTACCTTTGTGATGACCATGGCGTCGGCCGCCTGCTGGATGCTGGAGCACTGGCTGCTGGTGCCGCTGGGCATGGTGTACCTGCGCATTCTCGTTTATATCCTCGTCATCGCCGTGGTGGTGCAGTTCACCGAAATGGTGGTGCGCAAGACCAATCCCGCGTTGTATCAGGTACTGGGTATTTACCTGCCGCTCATCACCACCAATTGCGCAGTGCTTGGCATTCCGTTGCTGACCACGCAGGAAAAACTGTCCTTCGTCGATAGCCTGCTGTTCGGTTTCGGTTCGGCAGCCGGCTTCACGCTGGTGTTGTTGCTGTTCGCCGGATTGCGCGAACGACTGGCCCTGGCGCAAGTGCCGCCCGCGTTTGCCGGCGCACCCATCGGATTTATTACGGCAAGCTTGCTGGCGCTGACCTTCATGGGCTTCGCCGGCCTCGTTTAACGGGAGATCAACAAATGTTCATCGCTGTTGTCAGTCTGACTCTTCTCGGTTCGGCCATGGGGCTGTTCCTCGGCTATTCCGCGCGCAAGCTTGAGGTGGAAGGCAATCCGCTGGTGGCGGAAATACAGGCCATCCTGCCCGGTTCGCAATGCGGTCAATGCGGCTTTCCCGGCTGTGCCGGTGCCGCGCAAGCACTGGCCGACCGTAATGCTCCCGTCACGTTGTGTCCGCCCGGCGGCCGAGCGGTGGTGCAGGCGCTGGCGTTGAAGCTTGGCATGGAAGCGAATCTTTCCGACGTAAAAGACAGCGTGCCGATGATCGCCGAGGTGAAGGAAGAAATCTGCATCGGCTGCACGCGTTGTTTCAAGGTTTGCACCACCGACGCCATCATGGGCGCGGCGCAACAGATCCATGTGGTGTTCCGTGAGGCCTGCACTGCGTGCGGCAAGTGCGAAGAAGTGTGCCCGACCGAGTCAATCAAGATGCAACCTATTCCAGTGACGCTGCAGTCGTGGCACTGGCCGAAACCACTAGGAGCGGCGGCATGAAACTATTCGAACTAAGAGGCGGTGTGCATCCGGAAGGTCGCAAGAGCTTGTCGGTAGAACGCCATATTCGCATCCTGCCATTGCCGAAGAAACTGTTCGTGCCGTTGCAGCAGCACATAGGCGCACCCGCCACACCGGTGGTGAAAATTGGTGATCACGTACTGAAGGGTCAGCTAATCGCAGCGGCGCAAGGTGCAGTTTCGTCCTCCGTCCATGCACCGACATCCGGCGTGATCGCAGCACTCGGCGATTTTACGGCGCCGCATCCATCCGGTTTGCCGGTGCCGACTATTACCTTGGAGAGTGACGGCGAAGACAAGTGGATAGCGACAGAAACCGTGGCCAATCCGTTCGCACTCACGCCGGAAGATATCGCCGCACGCGTGGCAGTTGCAGGCATCGTCGGCTTGGGCGGGGCTACTTTCCCGGCTGCACTCAAACTCAATCTCAGCCGCGCCAGCGGCGTGCAGACGCTGATCATGAACGGCGGCGAATGCGAACCCTACCTCTCCTGCGACGACCGCATCATGCGCGAACGCGCAGAGCAGATCCTCGAAGGCATCAGTTTGATCGCCCATGCTGTCGCCGCGAAAGAAGTGCTGGTCGGCATCGAGGACAACAAACCGGAAGCTATTGCCGCCATGCAGGAAGCCGCGCAGGGCACGACTGTACAGATCATTTCCATGCCGAGCATGTACCCCATGGGTTCGGAGAAACAGATCATTCAGGTCCTCACCGGCAAGGAAATTCCCGCCGGCGGACGTCCCGCCGATATCGGTGTGCTGGTGCACAACGTTGCCACTGCATTTGCTGTGCAACAGGCGATTCGGTTTGGCAGACCGTTGCTGTCACGCATTGTCACGGTGAGCGGCGGTGCGATCAGAACGCCGTGCAATGTGGAGGCGCTGGTTGGCACACCCGTGCAGGAACTGATTGATTTCGCCGATGGTTACGTACAACCCGCCGCACGCCTGGTGCTGGGCGGGCCGATGATGGGTCAGCAGTTCACCAACACCGGCGTGCCCGTCGTGAAGGGTACCAGCGGTGTGCTGGCGCTGACTCTGAGCGAGATTGGGCAGTCCGAGCCCTCGCCGTGCATTCGCTGTTCGACTTGTGTGCGTGCATGCCCAATCGGTCTGGTGCCGCTGGAAATGGTGTCGCGCATCCGTGCGTCCGACCTGGCCAGCGCGGTCAAGCTGGGACTCAGGGATTGCATCGCCTGCGGCTCCTGCTCCTATGTCTGTCCCGCGCACATTCCGCTGGTGCACTACTTCAACTACGCCAAGGGCGACCTCGCCACGCAGGAGCGCGCCAAGCTGAAACAGGAATCCACCAAAAAACTGGCGGATGCGCGCAATGAACGCATTGCCCGCATCGAACGTGAACGCGCCGAAGCGGCGGCGAAACGCAAGGCAGCGCGCGAAGCGAAAGAGCGCGCGGCTAAAGAAGCCGCGGCGAAAGCTGCAACGGAGACCGTATGAACCCCATCGCCCATTCCCCTCACGCCCACGCACCCGTTTCCATCAGCAAAGTGATGGGCACGGTATTGCTGGCACTCACACCCGCCACATTGTTTGGTTTCTGGTTGTATGGCTGGCCCGCGATCAACCTGTGGGCGATCTCGCTGATCGCCGCTATCGTCGGCGAAGCTATCGTCGTACGCATGCAGAGCCGTGCTGTGCTGCCGGTTTTGATGGACGGTTCCGGAATTTTGACGGCATGGCTGCTGGCAGTCTCGCTGCCGCCGTTCGCGCCCTGGTGGATCGCGGTGCTGGGCAGTCTGTTCGCCGTCATCATCGGCAAGCAGGTATTCGGCGGGCTGGGGCAGAACGTGTTCAACCCGGCGATGGCCGCACGCGTGATGCTGCTGATCTCATTCCCCCTGGAAATGACGAGCTGGGTTGCACCGGCTCCGCTCGGCTCGGCGCATGCCCCCGGCTTGCTTGATAGTCTGCGCATTACTTTCCTCAGCCTTCCGCTGGATGGCATGGCCAGCGCCTCGCTGCTCGGCCACGTGAAGACAGAATTCACACGCGGTGTCGGACTTGATCAGGCATTGGTTGGTTACTACGCACCGTTTGATGCACTGGTCGGTAGTCGCGCAGGCAGCATGGGTGAGACCGCTGCCGTGTTGTTGCTGGCGGGCGGATTGTTCCTGATCGCGCGCCGCATCATCACCTGGCATGCGCCGGTGGCCATGCTGCTCGGTGTGGTGGTACCGGCACTAATATTCAATGCAATCAGCCCCAACCATTACGCAGGGCCGATGTACCACTTGCTGAGTGGCGGCCTGATGCTGGGCGCATTCTTCATCGTCACCGATCCGGTGACCTCGCCGAATACCAGCACCGGACAAATCATCTTCGGTCTGGGTTGTGGGCTGATGACCTGGATCATCCGTACCTGGGGCGGTTACCCGGAAGGCGTGGCGTTCGCAGTGATGCTGATGAACACGCTTACGCCGCTGATCGACCAGTACGTCAAACCGCGCATCTACGGGCGCGATCGCAAGGGTGCTGCGTTGCCCGCGAACAAGGGAGCCTGAAATGAAACTCGAAGAATTACGCGGCAAGTTGTACTACCAGGGCGTGCTGCTCGGTGCCGTGGCCTTGCTCACCAGTGCCGCACTGGCGTTCGCGGCGCGCATGACGGAAGCGGATATCAAGGCGGCGGAAGCGGCCGACTTGAAACAATCGCTGACGCAGGTGCTGCCGGGCGAATATGAAAATGATTTGCTCAAAGATACTGTCACGCTGCCCGGCAAGAGCGGCGATGTGCTGGTGTATCGCGGACGGCGTGCAGGCAAGGTCGATGCGGTTGTGTATCGGATGATAGGCCACGGCTACGCAGGAACGCTGGTGTGCGTGATGGGTGTGTCGCGCGAGGGCAAGATTCTCGGTGTGCGCGTGATCAAGCATGCGGAGACACCGGGTCTGGGCGACAAGATCGAGCCGGTGAAGAGCAACTGGATACATTCCTTCGAAGGCAAGTGGCTGGGCGAACCGGCAGCGGACAAGTGGGCGGTGAAGAAAGACGGCGGCGTGTTCGACCAGTTCGCGGGCGCGACCATTACGCCGCGCGGTGTGGTCAAGGCAGTGAAAGAAGGACTGGAATTCTTTGAAACGAATCGAGCTGCACTGCTGGACGATGCTGCAGCGGAAGGAGCAAAGAAATGAGCGGAAATTACGGACGCATCGTAAAAGACGGACTGTGGGACAACAACATCGTCTTCGCGCAGATACTCGGAATGTGCCCGACCATGGCGGTGACCAGTAGCGCCACCAACGGCCTCGGCATGGGACTGGCGACTACGGCGGTACTGCTCGCCTCGAATGCGATCATCTCCGCAGTGCGCGACCTGATCAGTCCCGATGTGCGCATCCCGGTGTATATCGTATTGATCGCGACACTGGTAACTCTGGTGGATGTGAGCCTGAATGCTTGGGCGCATGATTTGTATAAAGTGCTTGGACTGTATATCGCGCTGATCGTTGCCAACTGCGCCGTGCTCGGGCGCGCCGAAGCGTTTGCGGCAAAATATGGCGTCGGCGAATCCGCGATGGACGGTTTGATGATGGGGCTGGGCTTTACCTTCGCTCTGACGACTATTGGCGGTATCCGCGAAATACTGGGTGCGGGCACCCTGTTTGCCAATGCGCACCTGCTGCTGGGGCCGTCCTTCGCGTTCATGGAGACGACCATCATTCCGGATTACAAGGGTTATCTGTTGATGATTTTGCCGCCCGGCGGCTTCATGACGCTGGGATTCCTGCTGGCAGGCCGTCGTGTTATTGAGAGTCGCCGCGCGGCGCGTGCTGCGGCCGCAGCGCTGCCTGAGGCGGCAGCAAGTTAAGAAACTGAAATACTCCCTATCCCGCTTGCGGGAGAAGGGGGTAAATTGCCGCAGTTAAGGAGAACATCATGCAAATCGCCGTCGCCTATTCCGAACCCGCGCAACAACTCTGGTTGCGCATCGAAGTGCCCGAGGAAACTACCGTGCAAAGTGCCATAGAGCAATCCGGCATACTGCGCAAGTTTCCGGATATTGATTTAACGAATTGCAGCGTGGGAATTTTTGGTAAAGTCGCGCAGCTTGATGCGGCGCTCAAGCCCGGGGATCGTGTGGAGATCTACCGCGCCATTACGGCCGATCCGGCCACTGTTCCTCGCCGTGTTATAGCCGGGGAGGACGACGAAGACTAACTCAATGATTCAGGGAACAAGATGGAATCCTCCGCAGCACTTGAACTCGCAAAACACACCCTCCTCGCATTTGGCATCATCCTTGGCATAGGAACCTTGTCCGGATTGTTGGCACGTCTGGCACGGGTGCCAGACGTGGTGGTGTTCCTGCTGGTCGGCATGCTGATCGGCCCGGGAATGCTGGGCTTCGTGGACATCAAGGCGGATTCGACTGTCAACCAGCTGATCCTGATCTTTGGTTCCAGCTACATACTTTTTGACGGCGGCGCCTCGATCAAACTCAAGGTATTGAAAGAAGTGTGGATCACGCTGCTGGTGATCGCCACCATTGGCGTGTTGATTACCGCATTCATTACCGGCATTGCTGCCTACTATTTCCTCGGTGTGCCGTTTATCGTCGCGCTGTTGCTGGGTGCAACACTGGCCTCCACCGATCCGGCAACACTGGTGCCGGTATTCAAGCAGATCAAGATCAAGGAGCGCGTGGCGCAGACCGTGATGAGCGAATCGGCTTTCAACGATGCGATGGGTGCGATCGTCACCTTCACTGTGTTGGGGGTGGCGATGGGTTCAGGAGGATTTTCAGCTGGCGACGCTATAGCAGGGCTGTTAAAACAATCCGTGATCGGCATCGTCATCGGTGGTGTGCTCGGCTACCTGGCCGCCGTGCTGATCTCGCATGAAAAATACAGTTTCCTGAATGAATTTGCCCCAGTGGTTACATTGATGGCGGTAATCGGTGCCTACATGGGCGCCGATGGACTACAGGCCAGCGGCTTTATGGCCGTGTTTGTGTTCGGCATCATGATGGGCAATGTGGACTCGCTCGGTTTCAAGCGCACCGAAAGCGAAAGCCACCAACTGGAAGACTTCGTTATGACCACAGCTTTCATCATGCGTCTGTTCATCTTCATCCTGCTTGGCACGCAAGTAAACTTCGGCCTGATGAACCAGTACCTGTGGGCAGGCATCGGCGTCGTGGTGATCTTCATGCTGGTGGCACGTCCGATTACCGTGTTCCTGTGCGCATTGCCGGATCGCCGTGCCAAGTGGAGTTTCAAGGAAATGCTGTTCATGTGCTGGACGCGTGAAACCGGTGTGATTCCTGGTGCGTTGGCAGGTATGCTGGTCGGCGTGAACGCGCCGGGCGCACAGATCATCGCCTCGGTTACTTTCATTGCCATCCTGATGACCATCCTGATCCAGGCCACCACAACCAAATGGCTGGCGAAAAAACTTGATCTGCTGGTCGAGGAATAGATTCATATAGGGTGCAATAACCTTGTCCTGAGCCTGTCGAAGGGCGAAGCGCATTGCGTGGCGCAATGCCTGCTGGTTATTGCTCCCCGCGGCTACCGGCGTTGCCGTTTAAAAACCATACAATCAGTGTCGCTGTTGAAAAACAGGCAGGACAGCTTGCGGTCAATTGAACAAATTGCAATTCGGTAGTGTCTCACTTCGACAAATCAAAGTAGCGTTCGCCTGACTCAGGGGTGTCGCCCCGTCATTGCGTATGCATGCCGACGGGATTCCGGGTTAACCCTAAATTGGTAATGCTCGCGACTATGGATACTTCTTCTGCAATCTATCTGTTGTTCTTTGCGTTCGTGTTGCTCTTCTATTTGCGCATCCGACTCAAAAGAGAGAGTTCGTCCGTCGACGTGCTCACCGAATCCATCGAAGCAGGCTTGATGGAGCCCTCGACCTTGCATCCCGAGATCGATCCCACGCTTTGTCTGGGGGCAGGGGGGTGTGTTGCCGCCTGTCCGGAAATTGCGATCGGATTTATCAAGGGCAAGGGCGTGTTAGTCAATCCGACCGTCTGTATCGGCCACGGTGCCTGCGAAAAAGCCTGCCCGCACGATGCGATCAAGCTCGTTTTCGGCACGGAAAAGCGCGGCATGGACATTCCGCAGGTCGATCCGCATTTTGAGACCAACGTGCCCGGCATTTTCATTGCGGGAGAGCTCGGCGGCATGGGGCTGCTGCACAAGGCGGCAGGGCAAGGCAGCAGAGCAATCGAATACATCGCAGAGCTCAAGGGCAGCAAGAATCCTTACGATGTGGTCATTATCGGCGCAGGACCAGCCGGTTTGTCGGCAACGCTGGGGGCGATCGAACGCAAGTTGCGTTATGTCACGATCGAACAGGAAACCTCCCTCGGCGGAGCCATGTTCCAGTACCCGCGCCACAAGATTGTCATGACCTCACCGGCGGAACTGCCTATCGTCGGGAAAATGCAATTCAAGGAAGTCAGCAAGGAGAAGCTGCTGGAGTTCTGGCACGGCGTTATTGCCGAGACCGGCATGAAGCTGAATTACGAGGAACGTATGGAGGATATCGCCAAAACCGATAATGGTTTTGTTGTCAAAACCTCCAAAGGTTCATACGAAACTCGCGCCGTGCTGCTTGCCATTGGCCGTCGAGGGACTCCGCGAAAGCTGGGCGTACCGGGCGAGGATTTGCCGAAGGTGGTGTATCGCATGATCGACCCCGAGCAATATCGCAACCAGCATGTCGTGATTGTCGGCGGTGGCGATAGCGCTCTCGAAGCTGCCATCTCCATCGCTGAACAAGCGGGAACGACCGTCACGCTTTCTTACCGGAGCGAAGCATTCGGGCGTGGCAAACCGAAAAATCGCGAACGTCTTAAAGAGATGACGGACAAAGGGCGGATCACGGCGCTGCTGAAATCGAATGTGAAACAGGTCAACAAAAACAACATTGTCCTGGAGCAGGAAGGGAAGAAGATCGAGATTCCCAACGATGCGGTCATCGTCTGTGCTGGAGGTATCCTGCCCGCACCGTTCCTCAAGCAGATCGGCGTGATGGTCGAAACGAAATTCGGCACCACTTAGACGAAAGGCTTGTGGTAAAGAAAGCTTTTGCCTTGCGCTTCCTTAAATTCCCGGGTTACTTTTTAGAAATCCCAGCGCCCACCTGCCGAAGTGAAATACCGGGTGGTGGTGGAACTTCGTTGCGGACCGCTGAAATCGATGTTTTGGTAGCCCAAGTCAGCATCGATAGTGAAGCGCTCGTGGAAGCGATATGAGCCACGCAGCAATGGCATAAGCTGCTTCGTTCGTGTACCAAACTGGTCCTTGAAGCTCGATATTTGCAGCGTCACATCCATCATCCAGAAGCTGTTGAGCTGGGTATGGTTGTAGAAGAAGAACGAATTGCCGTCCACCAGGTCGCTTGTACTGAGCGTTAAACTTCCCGACCAGACATCTCCCGGTTTGTAGAGGCCGCTACCAATAAGCTGACCGGTCACGCTCTTTTCCAATCCGCGACCGGGTATGGCTTGAATGAAGCCCTCAGGGGTCGGTACTCCGGTGTTCGGCCCGGTAGTTGGCGTGGGCGTGCCGCTGTCCGGCAGACCTGTCTGATTGGTCAGGCGAAAATCGCCGCCAATCTGCCATTTGTCGCGCCAGGGATACGTGATGCCAACCTGGCCCATGTTGGAAATGGAAGTTCGCGCCAGCGCGAGATCGCGCAAGTTACCGACCGAAATGCTTCCCTGCAAATCGCGGACCGAAGTGTAGGTTGAACCACTCAAGGCATTACGGATACTCAAGGAAGGTGTCTTGCGGTGATCCAGCATGAAGGTCAACGTGCTGTCAGGCATCAGCGATGTTCCTCTTGTCGACCCCATGAACTGCACTGCATTTACTTCCTTGAAATAGGTGTCGTAATCCAGCGAACCAAAAGCATTCTGCTTGGTGTCGAAATAGCGGAACTCAGTGCCCACTGCCCGCCGGTCGAGCACACCTTCCACCGTCTGGTTGATGGCATAAAACGAGAAGGCCCCTCTATCCACGCTCGCGCCAAAAAATCTCGGTTCGACACCTTGTGTATATTCCGCCAGTTTTCCCGCCACCGCGTTTACGCGCATATCCTGTGCATTGCCATAAGAACCATTTATGCCATCGAAACGACCCAGCACCCCGGCGCCTGTGGAGGACTGTCTTCCCACTCGCATCAGATAGTCATCCTTTCGTCCCTTGATCTCGCCGTAGGCTGCATACACCCGGTTCTGGCTGGGTTGATTGGCAAGAAAGTTCCGCGTGTCCACATCGCGGAATACCAGGCGGCTTTCACTGTTTTCAGTTCGATAGCGCTCATTGGCGTCTATGCTGGTGATGAGCATGGACTGGTCGGTCTGCGATTGCGAAAAAGTCGCTGTCGCACCATTGTTTGTGCTGCTGCCGGTAGTTTTGCTTCTGCCGAAGTAATAGCGCGACGACACACCGCCGAAAGTGGTCATGACGGGAGCCTGCTGTTTCTCAGTGGCAGCCGCAGCGGCAGCCATTGGAGAGATCGTGCCACTTTGCCCCGCCAGACCTGCCAAATGCTTCGTCACACGTGTTGATCCTGCGCCTTTCGGATATAGCTTCAGATACAGGCGATATTCAACCTTTGCCTTGTCGATCTGCCCGGCGCGTTCGCGCGCGACACCAATCCATTCCAGTCCTTCCTGCGTGTAATCATTGGGTGGCAACAGCAGCAGTTTGTTCAGTACGCCCACCGCGAGCTCGTTGTTACGGACCCTCAGCGCTTCGCGCGCCTGCACCAGCAAGGCACGCGCTTCCTTGTTGATCTTTGCTGCAGCGGTTTTTTGCGATTTTGAAGTCACACCAGCGGCAGGTTTAACTTCCGGTTCTATCGTCGGCAAAAATGGCAGTTGTTCCTCGCTGGCCATTCGCTTTTCCGGGTGAATTGTAATCACGAAACTACGCCGGTCCTTACCTGCAGCGACGCTGAATTCCGCCTCACGCTCGAACTCGACTACCAGCTTCGGCCTGGTCGCCTGAGCACGTGAGGTCACGGTAAAGCCTGGAATCAGCTTTGAGGGTGGCGAATTGAGTACTTGGCCATCCACCCAAATTTCGGTATTTGTCGCATCCAGTACTCGGTCATAAAAGATTTCCAGCGTCTTGCCATGACTCGTCGGGAAATGGCGTAAGTAATGCACCGGCCCGGTAAGTCGGATGGTAGCGACGATTCGCTGGTTTTGATATTCGAGACTCTTTAGATGTTCGAGGCTCACCTCATCCATCGGTTGGGCGCTGGCACTGTGTGCAAATGCCGACAACGCCAGAAGTCCGCAGACTATTTGGTACAGCCTTGGAATTAATTTGTTTGTCATCGCACTTCTCCAGTCTAAATATATTTAGCGCTGCCAGGTAAGCGAGTAACTGAATCTTGCGGGCTACATGGGGCACCGCTTCATTCGCGTGGTCATTCAATGGGTCAATTCGACCACCTCGTGTAACTTACTGTGTGGCAAGAAATGCAGTCCTGACTTGTCGTGGAGCGCTGATGGTTCCCCAACGTCACTCTTGTCATGTTTCCAAGATAGACCGGGGTCGAGTTGTGACAGGTCTTGCAAACCGGAGAGACCTGGACATGCAAGGCAGCTCCAGTCACCCAAGTGGCCGGTGTGGGATGGCAAGTGTTGCATTGCACCCCGGCATTGAATGGAATGTGATTGGACGGCATGCTACTGAGTGCACCGGACCAACTTGTATAGTTCAACGAGTGGCAAGCAATGCAGTCCTGACTTGTCGTAGAACCATTGTGATTTCCCAACGTCACTCTCGTCATGTTTCCAAGATAGACCGGGGTCGAATTGTGGCAAGTACTGCAAACCGGAGAGACTTGCACATGCAGGGCCGCTCCAGTCACCCAAGTGGCCGGAGTGGGATGGCAAGTGGCACATTGCGCCCCGGCGTTGAAGGGGATGTGATTGGCCGGCATGCTGGTAATTGCGCCTGTCCAGGTTGTGTAATTCAACGTGTGGCAGGCAGTGCAGTCCTGGCTTGGAGTAGAGCCGTTGTGATTTCCCAATGTCACTTTTGTCATGTTTCCCAGATAAGCGGGCGAACTCGTATCGTGGCAAGTCTTGCAGACCGGGGAGACCTGGGCGTGCAGGCTCGCGCCAGTGATCCAGGTGGCGGTTGTGGGATGGCACGTGCTGCATTGCGCTCCCGCATTGAACGGAATGTGATTGGCCGGCATGTTGCCAAGCGCACCAAACCAACTGATTGTTGATGTGTGACAGGTAACGCAATCGGCAGTTGTCGCCACGTGGCCGGCGTTTTTGCCGGGTGCATTTGATCCATCGTGGCAACCCATGCAAACCCCCGCGGGTGAAGGTCTGTTGTGCATGAATGGCGCGGGAAGCCATGCAAAAACGTTGTGGCAGTCATCGCAGTAGAAGGAGTTCCTGTCCAGGTAGGGCGATGTTTGATGGTTAGCCGGTTTGTAAAACTGGTTGGAGCCCTGAACGTGACAACCAGCGCTGTCGCAGGTATGCGGCACTACGCCGACGTGATCCCAACTGGCAGGAAGCCATGCAAAGGTTCGATGGCAACTATCACATGAGCCGGTTGCTTTCGCTCCGACGTTGTGGTTTGCGGGCCTGCCGGTGGTTATTCTGCCGTTGTGGCATGTCACGCATTGTCCCGGCATTGCGGAACCGTGGTTGAACAGCGCCCCAAGGAATGAGGCCGTGCTGAAGTGGCAGCTGTCGCAAGGGGCATCGGTCCTGACATGGTTGGTGGGTTTTGGTGTTGCCACAACCCGTTTGCCCAGCGCATGACAACTATCGCAAGTCTTTGGCGTGCCTTTAAACACATCGCCAACGTGACAAGTTTTGCATGTCGCCGTGGCGTGCCCGCCGGTGAGAGGGAATCCGGTAGACGTGTGATCGAAGGTGCTCGCGACCGGAGGCGTTTTGGCTGCCGCCTTCGCCGAGGATGTTTTGGCCACTGCCTGCATCGAGACCGCGGCCAGCATCAGGGCCAACATCAATGCAAGTACTTTGTCTAACAGGCGTCCTGGTCGTTGCATGATCCACCTCCAATGATTAGCAGTTATTTCAAAACGCTCCGTTGACTATTTCTTGATCGTTGTTGTTACGCCAACTTTTATTTTTTTCCAGTCATTACCTTCGTGACAACGTTCACATCGGTCGCCATAGGTGCCGTTATGCACGTCATCCTTGTCGTGGCAACCGCCGCATGCATTGGCCACCAGTACTTTTTTATCCATGGGCTTCATGTGACACGCATAGCAGTTGCCGGCGATCTTCTTGTGGGCTCCGTCCAGACTGAAGCCGGTTGCGTTGTGGTCGAAATCCCACGCTTTCCAGTCGCGCGCGTTGTGGCATGTCAGGCATTCCGTCCCCAGCTTGCGCTTGTGTACATCGTCCTTCTCGTGACACGACCAACAATCGGACTTGGCGTCCTTGTAAGTCGCGGTGGCGTGGCACTTCTTGCACTCCAACAGCAGGTGACGCCCAAGCAGCGGGAATGACGACATGCTGTTATGGTCGAAAGTGGCTTTTGTCCACGCGCTCTCGTTATGGCAAGACTCGCATTTATCGCCTTCCTGACCTTTGTGTTTGTCGTCTTTCTTATGACAGGCAATACACGTCGTCGCTAGCTTGTCCTTGTATAAATCGCCCTTATGGCAGCTCACGCATTTCGTCTCTTTGTGTTTGCCAAGTAGCGGATACTTGGTTGCCTTGTCGTGATCGAAAACAATTTCCTTCCAGTTCCGCTCGTTATGGCACGTCTCGCACTTTGTCCCGTACTTGCCCTTGTGGGCTTTGACACCTTCCTTCTTGTGGCAGGCATTGCAAAGTTTTGGCGTGTCCTTGAACTTGTTGTTGATGTGACACTTTTCGCACTTCACCTCCTTGTGTTTGCCCAGCAGCGGATATTTGGTCTTGTCGTGATCGAAGCGAATTTCTTTCCAGCTCTTTTCAATGTGACATGACTCGCATTTCGGGCCCAGCTTGCCCTTGTGCTTGTCGTCCTTTTTGTGACAAGCGTTGCATAGCACGGGGGTGTCCTTGAACTTGTTGTTGATGTGGCATTTGGCGCACTTCACTTCCGCGTGTTTGCCCAGCAGCGGGAACTTGGTTTTGCCGTGATCGAAAGTGACACTCTTCCAGTCTTTTTCCACGTGGCACTTCACGCAATCTGTTCCCAGCTTTCCTTTGTGCTTGTCGTCTTTCTTGTGACACTCGTTGCAATAGCTGGGCGCGTCGCGGTATTTCTTGCCCGCTTTGTGGCAGTCGGTGCACTTCACTTTCGGTTTCACGTGGCCGCCCTTCAGCGGGTAGTCGGTTTGATTGTGATCAAATTTGGTGTGGTCGAATTCGGCGATTTTCGCCTCGCGCCCCTTGTGGTCGGTATGGCATTCCTTGCACTCTTTTACGGGATCCAGGCGACCGTGGTAACCCTTCTTTTCCGCAAGATCCTTGCCTATCTCCTTGTGGCAATCGGCACACAGTTTCGACTGGGCGGCCTTGTCGAATTTCTTGTGGCACTTTTCGCAGTCCTTTTCTTCCTTGGCGTGGCCCTTGATGACGTCGCCCGGCATGACCATGATGTCTGCGGGCGCTTGTGTGGGAAGCGTTATCAGGAAGCTTCCCAGGGCGATCATGCGAAGGATATTTGTCATCGGTTTCCTCCCGGCGTCAATACGCGTGCACCGCGTAAACGTGGTAGAACGCGCTGAATAACATCATGTAAACCAGCGGGATGTGGAAGATGTGCCACCAGGAAAACATGCGCTCGTAGGTGCCGAATTGCGCTGCGTCCCGCACCGCATGGAGATAAGACTCGATTGTTTGTTGATAGTCATGTATCTGCTTTTCCATTTCCGTGCGTTGCGCAGGGCTGAAGTGCTGCTCGGCGGCCTGAGCCCGCAGTTTCCGCCGCACTTCCCGGGATAACGACCAGGACAGCTTCTTTGCCTGGAGGCCGATAGCGACAAAATTGGTGAACATGACATTCGGCTGCTTCGCGTAACTCTCCGCGCGCGCATGAAAGTCCTCCATGGATTTCTCCACCTCCGGCGCAAAACTGAATCTGGATTCAACGTCGCCCGATTGTTCCAATTCGGCGCGTATTTCGTTGACGGTGGTCAGGCGACCATACAAGCCGTGGTGGATTTTGGTGTAGAAGAAGCGGCCGAAAGTGCCACTGGCGGACACGATCAGCATGCTGAACATGGCGACCGCGGCGTTGGGTGAGCCCGTGGGGTGGAAGTACGGAATATAGACGTGGTATGTGGAATGAAAAATGATGGTCGTCGGGCCCAAAATTCCCAGCACCATGTGCCACCGAAACCAGATCGGCAGCGGCCCCCAATTCTGGAGAAACCTGAAGCGCTTGCGCGCTGAATAGAGCAGCATTACCAGCATCATGATGCCGCCGACCAAGCCCAGGTTATAGCCCGTATCGAACATGCGCTCGCCGGGCTTGAACAGCGTTTGCGGGTACAACACAAAATAGCCGAGAACTGTAATAGCGCCCGCAATGGCTATGAACAACAGCCACGGATCGCTTTTCGGTTTTGTGTTTGTATCTGTCATTTTCAGAACCTTCAGGCTCGCATCTGTTATTGATGCCTGTTCGGAGAGCAGGCATATTCAGCCGTTGAATACTTGTCACCATCGCGGTACTGCTGACACTCTTTCGATAACGACTATTGTTGATGCTGGAGGTATTCTGACGATGCAGGACTAATTAGGACATCAGCGATTCACAGTATTCGCGGCAAATCAGGCTGGAAAATTGACATAGGTGTTTGTCTTAGGCGGATGCAGAACTCGTTGTTGTGAAATGAGAATGTAGTTCGCTTTCCCGTTTTCCTGATGGAGCTATGCTGTCGCGAAAGACACGTTTGCCGGGTTCAGGGAGAAGTATTCGACGGTTTTGCGATCTGCAATTTCTTCAGGTGCATCACCAATGCCGCATCCATCATCGCCAGGTGCGTATCGAACCACTCCGGCAATCCTTCTTTCACATAAGCACGCACCAGCGGTAAATGGCCGCGTTTCAGGGTGCGGTTGAGCTGCTGCAACTCGCCCAGTACGCGGTGATGTTCGCCTTCGTGTTCCGGTAATCCCTTGTATTTCGAGGCGCGCATCAACTGGCCTTCAGTAGTGAAATGTTCGCGGGTGTGGTTGACCAGTGCCTGGAACAGCGCGGGGAATTCGGCATTGCTTGCCGCGATGAGAGCGGCCACCTGCGCGATGAATTCGCGGTGGGTATTGTCCATCTCGTCCATGCCCAGCGCATGGCGCGCTTCATCCCATTGTGCGGGATGCTTGCTCATGCCGCCGCGAGGCTGCCGTTCCAGCTCTGCGCGGCAGTCAGGAAATCCGCCACATCGGCATTCACGATCTCGATGCCCATCTTGCCCAGGTAGCGTTTTTCCTTGTCGGTCGGGTGCGGGATCAAAGCCCAACCTGACGGGTTGGCCGCGCCAAACATGATGTCGGAGAACACCATGCGGTCGGTGTCGCGGTTGAGGCGCATGCCCAGCAGCAGGTAGCGTTTGTTCTGGCGCATGCGTTTGACGAAAGACGGGATGGCGAAACCACCCATCAACTCAGTGATGTAATCGACGAAGTCGGCATCCGAGGCGATGTAGCTCGATTCCGGCAGCGGCGTGCCCAGCGGCTTGAACAGCACGGGCAGGCTGGTGTCCACGGCTTCCTGCTCGATGGCGGTGTAGTGGGTGCCGTTGTAGTTGAACAGGCGGAAGCGATACTCCTTGGCGGACATGCGCGCGATGCCGACGATCAGCGTGTGCGGCGTGGCGGCATATTGCTTCTGCAATTGGGTGTCGCGGTTGGCATCCACGATGTAAGGCAGCTTCTGCTGTGCCAGCCAGGCGTGCAGCGAGGAAGTACTCCATTGCGTATCGCGATAAGTTGCATCGAGGAATTTGTTAACCGCCGAGCGGCCGCGCTTCAGTTCCACATTCATCGCCGCGCGCGGAAATTCGTACATCAGCTTGGGCGCCATCGGCTGGCCGTTGTTCATGGCGATGATCAGGCTATCGCTGTCGGCGGGGATGGCCTTGCCCGTGGCCGGGTCGATCACGCCGTTCAGCGCACCCGCGCCCAAGTAGGGGACAACGTTGCCGTCGGACAGGCCAGTGAAGATTTGGTCGAATACGCTGCTCATGGGGATGACTCCTCTTTATGGTTATGCAGGAGTCATTCGCAATAATCGCGCCAGAGTGCCGATCCAGCATTGGCGCGGGTTACGGCGGGGTGAGGTTTGGAGCAAATGCGACAATGCCGGAAAACTTGTCGCACAAGGGTGTGGGGGTAGGGCGACTGACGTCATTCCCAGGAGAACTCATGATTGTCGGCCTACTGGCGTTTTGAGCCGGGCTTGTAGATGGCGAGAAGAATTGAGACCAGTATCATCAGAAAGTTGGCGATACCATACATATCCTCTTTTGCCTTGAGCGGCATATAGGTTGATAAAAGCTGACCCTGAATTGCGCTTTGCTCGGCAATGCCAGTGACTTGGCCGACTAGCGTGGAAATAAAAAAGGTGGCATTGATGAGGATCAATACCGCAAGTACAAGCTTGCCAGCAAGCCAGCGATGTTCGGTAAGGACATATTTGCCGGAAAGCGCAGTCAGGCAACCGGCAATGACCAGAATCCACATGCCGGGTATTGTGAGTGCCCAAGTGATGGTTGATACAAACTGGCGCTGGTGTGAGATAAGCACGGCATCCGTGCTGGCGCCGACAAACGAGTTCATGGCGATAAACGACAAGATGCTTCCCATGAACATGACAAGGCCAATGAGGTGCAGCACTTTGGACAGATTTCTCATTTGCTTTCCCTTTCTTGAGTTGTTGGCGCCCGCAATTTGCCGGCCAGCTTGAGCCCATCCCGGAAATTCAAGCCCATCAGGGTCAGTTGCACTACGCCGACAATAAGCTCGACAACCTGTACCGAGTAGAACATTGCATCGAACTCACCCGCAGCAGCCTTGCTGTTGAGAAATATCGCCGCCGGAATCATTATCAGAAGTCCATTGACGGCGATGATTGGCATGCGCTTCTTTTTCTGATCAAGAAGTGGTCCCTTGCGCGTCTTGCTCAGTGCAAAACCTGAGCCGCCCGTGGCAGCCAGAAACGGCACCAGCAGGAAAAGTCCGTACACAATCGCGTGTTTCACTCCGGCTACAGCCGCATGGTCCATAAACAATTCAGAGATCAGTGTGGAGGTCCAGAAACAGGCGATGATGAGCATCGCCGTGCTGCCTGCGACAGCGTGGAATATTGGTTTCATGATTTTGTTCCTTTCGTTGGAACGGGAGAATCGAGCCGTTCATACACAGCGTTCAGGGTCTGCAGGGTGTTCTTGAGGTCTTGCAGGGAAAGGTTGGAAGCAAGGTTGTCGGCCCAAGTCTTTTGCAAAGACATCGTCGCGGAAATTGCCTGGTTACCCCGTTTGGTTAGCGCGTAGAGTGGAGAACGCTCATGGCGCGGATTCGGAAGCTGGTCCAGAAATCCTTCTTCCTCCAGCTTGTTGAGCTGCTTCTGCGCACCCTGCCGCGTGATGCCCATGGCTTCGGCCACCTGGGGCGCAGAAAGCGGCTTTCCAGACAGCGATACTGCCCCCAGCACCTGCCAGCGGGCGCTGGTGAGATTGAGCGGCTCGACCATCTGGTCGCCTTTTTCCAGCAGACGCCCGTTTACGCGAAAAACTGCGAGCATGATGTCGGTCAGGATGGCTGCTTTGGTTGTAGGCTGGGTTGTCACAATGGAGTCCTCTGTGGCTAGTCGGGCATTAAATGTGTGTGTAAAAGCATATACATCGACAACCAGTTTCCGCTATTGGAAACTGGTTGTCAAATATGTCTTGGGTGGACAAAACGGTTAAACACGGCGAGTGCGGGGGATATAAGTGGTGCTATTGGCGCCATGGTAAGGCGCAATGCGCACCCTCAGCTTGGCTACTTCACCAGCGCTTTGTCAAAGAACTGGCTGACAACATCCATATAAATTATGCCAAATCGTGGCGTAAAGGCTTCGATGTGCGAACCGCCGTTTATGGTGATGAGTTGTTTCGGCTCGTGCGCTTTTTCAATCAGCCTGAGTGCGTGGTGATACGGAATGACGGGATCGGCAGTTCCGTGGATGAGCAGAAACGGTGTGGGTGAAAGCTTGTCGATATAGCGCTCCGGGCTGTAGACGTCGTCCATCAGGCTGCCGGCGCTGGAGACTTTATCGCTGGCGATGGACGAAAATGAAAAGAATGTCGATTCCACCACAATCGCTTTGACCCCCTGACGATTGCCCGAGCCCAACACATCGATTGCACTCGCGCCGCCCAGGCTTTGCCCCAGCAGCAACAGCCTGTCCGGATTTACATCCGGTCGAGCGCGTACGTAATTGACTGCGCTATTTGAGTCTTCAAACACTCCTTTTGGATCGGGCTTGCCTTCCGAAGCGCCATAGCCCCGATAATCGAACACGAACACGTTGTAACCGCGCTCGGGAAGCCATTGTACGAACGACCAATGTGCGGTCATGTTCTGCGCGTTGCCGTGAAAATGAATCACGGTACCCTTCGCCTTTCTGGGATCTGCATAACCCACGGCGGGAATAAACCAGCCGGTTAAACGTGTGCCGTCCTTGCTTCGAAACGAAACCGGCTCATAGGCTAAGCCGACATCTTTGGGGGTTGAATAAAGAACATTATCCGGCTGGTAGAAAACGTCATTCAGACAGCCGCCCAGGGCTAGTGACAAAAACAGCAACGTCATTATGCGAAACGATTTGGTGATGTGCATTTCCTGTCCTCGTGCAATCCAGCAACAGTGTGTAGATAACGTGCAACGCGCAGTGCTTACTGTAGCCTGCGCCCTAAATGGAATACCTGATCCACAATGGATACATCATTCCTATCCAGCATAGAAAACCCAGTAATGAAAGAATGATCGTCTTCTTGCGACTGGATGGCAGAGGGATGGCAATCATGATGATGCCCATGAGCAGGAGGATCGCGCCTTCGATGGATCCGGGCAGTCCGTGATCGCAGATTTCCCCGCTTCGCGACCCGTAACAGAATTCTCCATGAATCAGAGCATAGCCGCCGTTGTACATTGCCACGAACGCGAGGCAAATGACGACCCAGGCGATTATTCGGTACATCCTGGCTTCGCCAGGCGAAATCTTCAATCTGGCCAGAACCAAATCAAGCTTGCGGAAGCTTTACTCCGTTTCTTTTTCCTGCTTTTCAATTTCAAGGAGCAATCGGGTTGCCCTGTCTCTTTCGGGAGATGGCGGGAGTGAGGCTAGATCCTGTCTGGCGTGATCGTCCTGGTTTTCCATATCTCATTATTACTTGAAGTCTCTTCAAAACCAATTTAATGCTGACCTTGAATTGCTGAATTGTTAAAGCAACCCCTCCCAATAGCCGACATCCAGCCACTGATCAAACTTGAAGCCAACCTCTTTGAAGTGCGCGACTTTGGACATCCCGAAGCGCTCGTGGAGGGCGATACTCGGGGGATTGGGCAAGACGATGCCGCCGATAACTGCATGCATGCCGCGCTCTTTCAGTTGGGCGAACAGGCTTTCATAGAGCCGGGTGCCATAGCCGTGCCCGCCTTGGTCCTGGGCGAGGTAAACGGAGCACTCGACGGAATAGCGGTAGGCACACCGGCCTTTCCATTTGCTGGCATAGGTATATCCAATGACTTGATTATCCTGCTCCAGCACCAGCCAGGGCAGGGCGTTGTCTTGCGCTTCGGCAATGCGTTTAGCCATCTCGTCCGGGGACACGGCAACCTCTTCGAACGTGATGATCGTGTTCAGGACGTAATGGTTGTAGATGCGAGCTATCGCCTCTGCATCTGATTGGGTGGCTGGCCGGATCATGTGGGTTTTAGCAGGCATAATCGAATTAAGGGGATTCAAATTGGTATTTGGATTTTGGCCGTGTTCAAACTATTTCGCTGCTGCCCCCGAATTGCTGTTGCCCTTTTTGTCAGACAGCCAAATCGAGAAATAGGATACAGCCAAAAATAGCTCGGTGCTGGCAGCCACAAAAATTCCACCTCCAGCATAGCCGCGAAGAAACTCGAGTATCCCCAGGATAGTCAGGCCAAACATCGAAAGTGCGATTCCCAGTGATATGGCTTGCCTGGTTGCCGAAGGCTGTGCATTTCTTGATAACCAGGAAATCACACCGAACCCCAGAAAAAGCATCGCAGCTCTGCGGGAAATAAAAAATGCCGAATCATTTCCTGCAATATTAAACAAATCAAAGATAGGTTCAGGGAAAATCAGCAAAAAGAAAAAAAGCGCAATGGAAATCCCGGACGTTATTTTATTCAATGACCTGAAATCAACCATGTTCCATTCCTCATTGTTGTCAGAATTGTAGTAGGGTGCGTTCACGCACCATCGCTAAAGGTGAGCAAGCGCACTTGAGAGTTGGGGCGCAAAACAATTGCGATGCTGCTACCCCTGAGGCCCACTGAGAAATATTTCGATGCTGACCCCGAATCGCCCGAATCGCCCGAATCGCCGGGGCAAAACGCAAGACCTGACCCCCGTGTGTGTGTGTGCGCTGACCCTATATCGCACGATGGACAATCACGGTCGCAAGGCGATCGTTCCAAAACGAAAAGGAAATACCCTTGTCGTCGTATTCAATGAGTTTTTCCATAGCGCCTGGCAACGGACCATATTGTGAAATAATGGACTCGCCAATTCTTGTCGGGCGGCCATAGGCTTCAATGACATCGCGAATCGCACTATCGCTTCCTATGCCCTTATTGGTTTTCCCACGAAACCGGTTGAATTTTTTGCCTTGGTAGTGAAAAAACAGTGTCCGTATCTTCTCGTCTTCTATAAGAGCCTCCACTCCTGTTTCGTAAGAAAGTACGTACTCTTTTTCCCTAACTCCGCCAAACGATGCGTAAAAATGCTCAACAGGATTTCCAATTTCGCACCCCACAATCCCAATTTGCGGAATGATAATGTTATTCGGCGCTGTCTCAACGCTAACAATCGAGCAACCAGCAATCTGTAACGCAATACAGACAGCAACGAGCAACCACAACTTGTTTATCTTGGCAGTAACGAACAAATTCAAGCCCTTCCGGATGATTGAGATGACCAACGTTAAATTGAGGGGCTCGCCCGCTTTTGGGCAAGTCCCGCTCGAATGCTAGGTTGGGCTGGTACTACCACAATTATTTAAATGCAACGCGAGCTACTAGTCTGCAATATTTTTCAGAGTTTCCAATTGTAACTGGTGCGTCAGCATTAAGTTTAAGGACGGTTCTTACGCCTTCATGCTGCTCCCATATACCTGGAAGTGTTTCGATTTTTTCAGTTAATAAATCATAAAGTGGTTTATGCAAAGGACTAGAGAATTCATAAGTTGGCACTACAGCGCATATCTTTACATTAGGCTTATTTGTTAAGTCTTTTAGCTTCTTGATGAATTCCGGCTTCATCTCCTCACTATCTGAAATAGTTTGCGGGGTGATCACTTCATGCCCAAAAGATGTGAACTGAACTTGCCCAGCAGCAAATAAAAACACCAATACTAATTCGTTCATCATGTTCCTTCCATGGATGATTTAAAGAAAAGCTATCGAAACTGCACCGCCCGCACCAACTTTCCCGAAACTGCTCGATCAAGTCCGCGACAAGATCAGGGTCAAGCATTACAGCATCCGCATGAAAATACAATACCGTATGGGTTAGATCAAACCGCGCACTCTTCGACAGGTTTAGGCGAACCGCTTTCAATACGCCGCAATACTCACCTCATACAACCCGCCAATCACGGTGTACTCATCCTCCCCCTGCAACATCCCCGGCAGCAATCTCGTATAGCAGAACACTTTGGCCAGCGGCACTTGCGCAGTGAGCAGGTAATCGCCGAATTCATCCGCGCGTTCGCGGTTGGCGGTGAATGAGCTCAAACTATTGAACAGCACCACGCGGCGTTTGTCGTCCAGTGTGGCTAATGTCTCGTAGTTGTCCACGCGGTTCACGCCGCGATACAGGGTGAGGTGGGTTTTGCCGGGATACAGTTTTGCGAGTTCATACTGGCAATAGGTGTAGAGCAGGTCGAACTGCGATTCCAGTGCGTTGGTGCCGTAGAGTGCGGTGGCGCGCATTTCGAGATAACGGCGGTAGGCATCGCCGGACAGATCGCGAATCGCCGCGCCATGATGCCTTGGCAACAGGCCGAAACGCGATTCCACCCATCCTTTCAATGCTGCACCTTCGCGGCCATCCGCATCGAAGCTCCAGCCGCGCACCATGCGCAGGTAATCGGCCTTTTGTCTCTTGTGTGTCGCCTTCGATGTGTAGCCCGCCTGTTCCGGTTCGTCCAGGTAGAAACATGCATTCATGTGCATGGTGAATGCTTCAGCACGTTCATTGGCGTCGTCGAGTCTATCCATCAGCGTAAACAGGCCGTGATGGAACTGGGCCACGCCGTCCAGTTCAAGTGCGACGGGAGCGCGTTGAAAAGTCAGGCCGCCCAGGATGTCCGTAGGCAGGTTGCAGCGGTTGATCGGCAGTCGTGCCGAGCGGGGTAGAACAAGGGACGAACTTGTAGCCACTCCTACAAAGGCTTCGGTTTTGTTTTGTTGCACATCCGCCAATGGGTTTTGCGCTGATTTATTTTTCTCTTGCATTTCAAGCGGTTGAGCATTTATGCGGCGGGTGGCACGGAGCTTGCGATGGTAGGGGTGCGAGCGACAGTTTTCAATCGCACATTAAATTCTGAAACTCTAAGGAGACTAACATGGCTCTGCGTCAATGCGCAATTTACGGGAAGGGTGGGATCGGAAAGTCCACTACGACCCAGAACCTGGTGGCGGCTTTGGCCGAAGCCGGCAAGAAAGTGATGATCGTCGGTTGCGACCCCAAGGCCGACTCAACCCGATTGATTCTGCACGCGAAAGCACAAAACTCCGTGATGGAACTGGCTGCTGAAGCCGGTAGCGTCGAGGATCTGGAACTGGAAGACGTACTGTCCGTAGGTTACGGCGGCATCAAGTGCGTTGAATCCGGTGGCCCTGAGCCCGGCGTTGGTTGCGCGGGCCGCGGCGTTATTACCGCCATCAACTTCCTCGAGGAAGAAGGCGCGTATGACGATGCACTCGACTTCGTGTTCTACGACGTGTTGGGTGACGTGGTGTGCGGCGGTTTCGCAATGCCGATCCGTGAAAACAAGGCGCAGGAAATTTACATCGTGTGCTCCGGCGAAATGATGGCGATGTATGCCGCCAACAACATTGCCAAGGGCATCGTGAAGTACGCGAACTCCGGCAGCGTGCGTCTGGCCGGCCTGATCTGTAACAGCCGTAACACCGACCGTGAAGATGAACTGATCATGGCGCTGGCTGCAAAGCTCGGCTCGCAAATGATTCACTTCATCCCGCGCGACAACGCTGTGCAGCACGCCGAAATCCGCCGTATGACCGTGATCGAATACGATCCTACGCACAAGCAGGCTGACGAGTATCGTCAACTGGCGAAGAAGATTGTGGACAACAAGAAGTTTGTTATCCCGACTCCGATCACCATGGACGAACTGGAAGAGCTGTTGATGGAATTCGGCATCATGGAAGCGGAAGACACCTCCATCATCGGCAAGAAAGCTGCCGAAGTGGCTGCTGCCTGAGTTGTAGGTCGGGTTAGCGGGATCACCGCGTAACCCGACTCAGATGTAACCGGCAAAATTGTCGGGTTACGGCGCAAAAGGCCGCGCCTAACCCGACCTACGACAAACCCTGACGGACTCCACATATTGGTGGGTCATTAAAGGAGAATGAAATGTCTGCATTAACACGCGAAGAAACTGAAGCCCTTATTCAAGAGGTGCTTGAGGTTTATCCAGAGAAAGCAAAGAAAGACCGCGAGAAACACCTGGCGGTTAACGATCAATCCATCGAACAGTCCAAGAAGTGCATCACCTCCAACCGCAAATCGTTGCCGGGCGTGATGACCATTCGCGGCTGCGCCTACGCCGGTTCCAAGGGCGTGGTGTGGGGCCCGATCAAGGACATGATCCACATTTCCCACGGCCCGGTCGGCTGCGGTCAGTATTCCCGCGCCGGTCGCCGTAACTACTACGTCGGTACCACCGGCGTGAACTCCTTCGGCACGATGAACTTCACTTCCGACTTCCAGGAAAAGGACATCGTGTTCGGCGGCGACAAGAAGCTCGCCAAAGTGATGACCGAAATCGAAGGCTTGTTCCCTCTGAACAAAGGCATCTCGATTCAATCCGAGTGCCCGATCGGTCTGATCGGCGACGATATCGAAGCTGTAGCGAAAAAGACCATAGCAGAAACCGGCAAGGTGGTTGTGCCGGTGCGCTGCGAAGGTTTCCGCGGCGTGTCGCAATCGCTGGGTCACCACATCGCCAACGACGCGATACGTGACTGGGTTTTGCCGCGCCGCGACGGCAAGGCATTTGAAGGTACACCGTATGACGTGGCCGTGATCGGCGACTACAACATCGGTGGTGACGCGTGGTCTTCACGCATCCTGCTGGAAGAAATGGGTCTGCGCGTGGTTGCGCAATGGTCCGGCGACGGCACGATTTCCGAAATGGAAAAGACTCCGTTCGTCAAAATGAACCTCATCCACTGCTACCGTTCGATGAACTACATCGCGCGCCACATGGAAGAGAAGTACAGCATCCCCTGGATGGAATACAACTTCTTCGGCCCGACCAAGGTTGCCGAGTCGCTGCGCGCCATCGCTGCCAAGTTCGACGACAAGATCAAGGAAGGTGCCGAGCGTGTTATCGCCAAGTACCAGCCGCTGATGCAAGCCGTCATCGACAAGTACAAACCGCGTCTGCAAGGCAAGAAAGTCATGCTGTACGTCGGCGGTCTGCGTCCGCGTCACGTGATCGGTGCCTATGAAGATCTGGGCATGGAAGTGGTCGGTACTGGTTACGAATTCGGTCACAACGACGACTACGACCGCACCATCAAGGATATGGGCAATGCGACGTTGATTTATGACGACGTCACCGGTTTCGAGTTCGAAGAGTTCGTGAAGCGCATCAAGCCAGATCTGGTCGGTTCCGGCATCAAGGAAAAGTTCATCTTCCAGAAGATGGGTGTGCCTTTCCGCCAGATGCACAGCTGGGACTATTCCGGCCCGTATCACGGTTATGACGGCTTCGCCATCTTCGCACGCGACATGGACATGACTTTGAACAACCCGTGCTGGGGCAAGATGCAGGCACCGTGGTTGAAGAAGGATGAGCCGGTCGCAGAGAAGGCGGCAGCGTAGTAAATACCGGGCGGTAGCAATGCCGCCCACCTATCAATCTGTGCCGGCATCTGCAGATGAGCAGTGCGGCTAAGGAGATAAATATGCAACAAGCAGATGACATCAAACCCTGTTATCCATTGTTCCGTCAGGACGAGTACAAGGAATCACTGGACAACAAAAAAGACAATTTTGAAGAAGGCCATGAAGCCGCCAAGGTTCAGGAAATCTTCAAGTGGACGACCACGCTGGAATATCGTGAGTTGAACTTCAAGCGCGAAGCATTGACCATTAACCCGGCCAAGGCCTGCCAACCCCTGGGCGCTGTGCTGTGCGCACTGGGTTTTGAAAAGACCATGCCGTATGTGCACGGTTCGCAAGGTTGCGTGGCTTACTTCCGTACTTACTTCAACCGTCACTTCCGCGAGCCGGTCTCTTGTGTTTCCGACTCGATGACAGAAGACGCAGCCGTGTTCGGCGGTCAGAAGAATATGATCGACGGCCTGGAAAACGCCAAGGCGCTGTACAAGCCGGAAATGATCGCGGTCTCCACCACCTGCATGGCGGAAGTGATCGGCGACGACTTGAACGCCTTCATTCTCAACACCAAGAAGGCCGGGAATATTCCCGATGACTTCCCGGTACCGTTCGCGCACACCCCGTCGTTCGTGGGTTCGCACGTCACGGGTTGGGACGGCATGCTGGAAGGTGTGTTGCGCTGTTTCACCGTGAACAGCATGGAAGGCAAAGTGATCGGCTCGAATGGCAAGATCAACATCGTGCCCGGCTTCGAGACTTACCTCGGCAACTACCGCGTGATCCATCGCATGCTGGACGAGATGGGTGTTGCGCACACCATGCTGAGCGATCCTTCCGAAGTGCTGGATACACCTGCCGACGGACAGTTCCGCATGTATGCAGGCGGCACCACACAGGATGAAGTGAAGGATGCGCCGAACGCGATCAACACTTTCCTGCTGCAACCGCTGTCAATCGACAAGTCCAGGAAGTACATCGAGGCAACGTGGAAGCACGAGACGCCAAAGCTGAACATCCCGATGGGCCTGGAATGGACCGATGAATGGCTGATGAAGGTTTCCGAAGTCACCGGCAAGGCGATCCCCGCTTCGCTGCTGAAGGAACGCGGCCGCTTCGTGGACATGATGACCGACAGCCACACCTGGCTGCACGGCAAGAAGATCAGCCTGTACGGCGATCCCGACTTCGTCATGGGCATGACCAAGTTCCTCACCGAACTGGGCATCGAACCCCTGCACGTGCTGTGCAATAACGGCAGCAAGAAGTGGGAAAAAGCCATGCGCAAGATGCTGGACGAAACCCCCTACGGCAAGAACACCCAGTTGTTCGCGGGTGCCGACCTGTGGCACTTCCGTTCGCTGGTGCTGACCGAGAAGCCCGACTTCATGATCGGCAACTCCTACGCCAAGTTCATCCAGCGCGACACGCTGGCCAAGGGCAAAGAGTTCGAGGTTCCGCTGATCCGTATCGGCTTCCCGATCTTCGACCGTCACCACCTGCATCGCTCGACAACACTGGGCTATGAGGGCGCGATGCAGATGCTCACTACGCTGACCAATGCAGTGCTGGAGCGTCTGGACGAGGAAACTCGCGGCATGGGGACCACCGATTACAACCACGACTTGGTTCGCTAAAAGCTTGGGGTAGGGTGGGCACGTGTTTTGTGCCCACGTGGTTTTCGTAACGTACACCGCGTGGGCAAACGATAAAGCTGTTTGCCCACCCTACATCCACGCATTAAGGGCGGGTGGCTTAGAAAGGAAGTAGTTATGGCAAACATCATGATCCAGGGCAGCAAAGGCGCGTATGTGTTTTACCTGCCCAAGCGCGACCTCGAGGACAACATCGTTTCGATGGAGTTCGACACCCCGGAGAAGTGGGGTGGCGAGATCAAGCTGAACAACGGTGGCACGTATTACATCGAGCCGCAGGCTGCACCGGCCAGGTTGCCGATTTCCCTGCGCGCCAAACGACTGGATGCGGCTGAGTAATTTTCTCCACATTCCCTCCCCTGCAGGGGGAGGGTTAGGGAGAGGGTAGAAATGATTGTTGTCAGCAAGTCTACCCCCATCCCAGCCTTCCCCCTGCAAGGGGGAAGGAGTGGTGGAGGATAGTTAAATTGAAAGGAGAATCATCATGGCAATGAAGATCAATGCAGATTTGTGCACCGCTTGCGGTGACTGCGAACCTGAGTGCCCGACGGCTTCCATCAGCGGGAAGAAGGGCGTATTCAAGATCAACGCAACTGAATGTACCGAGTGTGATGGTGAGTACGATAAGCCGCAGTGCGTGAAGATCTGCCCGATCAAGGGTTGCATCACACAGATTGCAGCGTAAGCAACTCCGTCCGTGGTGCGCCAATCGAGCCGCGGACGGACCTATTTGGTGGCCCGGTTTGATCCGGGCTGCGTGCAAATGAATCAAACCGAACACGAAGAGGTGACCGTATGAGTAACGGAATCATCACAAAGACAGCCGCCCTGCGCATAGCAATGGCTACCCGTGTTCTCTCCGAAGTGAACACGGCTGCGCTGGTGGCGAAGCTGGGCGAACATCTCGGTCTGCCCGTCACCGAGGAAAAACTTTCCAAGGTGACCGTGGCCGATCTTAAACTGATCCTGTCCGGCGAAGAGACCGTCGAACCGGACGTGGATAGTGCCACCATCAAATTGGCGGTACGCCACCTGTGGGGAGAATCTGGAGATTTGGACGCGCTACCGCCCATGGACGCTTATACCGAAGGCGAAATGCCGGGCAGTCTGCGCGTGGCTGTAGCTTCCAACACCGAAGAGAATCTGGATGGCCATTTTGGCTCTTGTCCGCGCTTTCTCATCTATCAGGTCGGACGCGACAGCATTCGCCTGATTGATGCGCGTTCCACGCTGATTACCGATGATGCAGACGACAAGAACGTTGCGCGCGCCAAGTTGATTGATGACTGCCAAATTGTATATGTGCAATCCATCGGCGGTCCTGCAGCGGCCAAAGCCGTGCGTGCCGACATCCATCCGGTGAAAGTGCCGGAAGGCGGCAAGGCTCGCGCAACTTTGCAGCGCTTGCAAGCCGTGCTCGATGCACCGCCGCCCTGGCTTGCCAAGATACTCGGTGTGGAAGCAAAATCACTAAGCCGGTTCAGTCAGGCGGAAGAAGAGTGACCGTATGATTGCCGCCGAGACACTTGAGCAGATCGCCAGCAAGGCCGCCACAATGGGCGAGCTAAGCGAGGCTGCCATGTCTTCTTTGAAGACGACCTGGCCGGATCTGCGCTTCACATTCTGCAATGACGACGATATGCCTGCACGAATGCCGTCGGCATTGCAGCGTGAGAGTTTCAAATTGTATCTGGTGGGAGGCAGCGAACACTGCCTCAGCCTTACAACGGATGCGGAACAAGCCATCGGTGTCGTGGTGGCATGCGTGGACGAAGTGGATTAGTCAGCCGGGCTGCACAGTCCGGCTTGTAACGATTCTGGATTGTGGGGGGCATGGGTTGGGAGACTTGAGGACTGTTGAAATAGGTTTTGCTGCAGCCAACGACCTGCCGCAACTGGCTGATTTGCTGGCGGAGCTGTTTGAACTGGAAAGCGATTTCCATCCGCAGCGCGACAATCAGCTGCGCGGCCTGCGCATGATTCTCGCCGATCCGGCGCTGGGAAAGCTATTTGTACTGCGCGTCGACGGCAAAGTGGCAGGTATGGCCAACGCGCTGATCACGATCAGTACGGCAGAAGGCGGGCGCGTGTTGCTGCTGGAAGATGTGATCGTAGGCAAGGAATATAGGGGTGGAGGGTTGGGCCGCAGACTGGTCGAGCATGTAATGGCATGGGCGCGCGAGCAAGGTATGACGCGCATCACCTTGCTTGCCGACCGCGACAATCAGACAGCGCTGGATTTTTATCGCAAACTCGGTTTTGTCTCTTCGAACATGACCGTGATGCGCAAACCGCTAAGCTAGGTTGCAATGTTTGTATCAATTGCTACAAAGCCTTCCACACCATGCATCCTGTATTCGGGCACTGGTCCGCGTATTTACAGGGTTTGCGCTATATTTCAAAAACTGGCACAGTGATTGCAGGGATTTACGCTGAACTAATAGCTGAGCTGGAATTGAAAGGTTTTGGATATGCCGGAACATCATCCTGGTACATCGCCGTTGGCCGAAGTAGTTCGCCTGGATTGCGCGTCTTGTGCATATCGCGAGTTATTGGCGAATGGCAATTGTGAGCAGGGGGAAATTTGTGTGTCAGCGCAGAGTGGTCGCCAGATCGACCGCTTCTTCAGGCGCAATCCGGAATTCGCGGAGAATTTTCTGAAGGATGGATTTTGGGAACGGCGCGCCATCGCCGCGCGCTACGCCCCGTTGGCGGCGCTACGGGCGATGCCGCGCGATGCGGACGAAGTGGTGCGCCGGGCTGTGGTAAGCCGGTTGCCGAAAGATGAGCTGGGTGCCTATGTGCGCGACCCGGATCGCGAGGTGCGCATGACGGTGGCCAACCGCCTTGATCCCGAGGCGCTTACCGAGCTGCTTGGTGACGTGGATTATCTGGTGCGTTTGCAGGTGGCAAAACGCCTGCCGCACGGGCAGTTGCGGCGCATGGCGGATGATGCAGATCGCGAAGTGCGCAAGGAAGTGGCGCGGCGACTGCCTACCTTTGCCTTGCGTATGATGATCAGGGATGAGGACGCCGAAGTGAGACGCATCGTTGCGATGCGGGCACTGTCCGACGATGCGGAGCAGATGATCAAGGATGAAGACTGGGTTGTGCGTCTTGAAGCATCCAGACATGCACCGCTGGAAGCCATTACCGAACTGGTGGACGACGTCGAACCGGATGTGCGTAACGCAGTGCAGCATCGTTTGAATGAATTTTTGCACGGAGATGATAAATGAGCATCTATACCCCCGATGAAACCACGCTGCGCACTCTGGCCGTCGAAATCGAAGCCACACCGCCGCGCCCGCATCACAGTGCGCTGCTGGAAATCGCCAGTCGCATTTGCACCGGCTGCAATTTTCGCTATGCGCTGAATCGTGGCGGCTGGTATCGCTCCGGCGGGATCGTGGCAGCCGACGGTACGCGCATCGCCGATAGCCTGGCTGCCTGGGCCAAGGCCGAATTGGCAGCATGCGGTGGCGACATGAATGAACTGGTAGAGCGTCATGCCGACAGCGATTTGCTGGTGACACGCCATTCCGGGCGCACTCATTACTTCGTCGCTGCCTATGGACCGGCTCCGGCGGATTTTTTGCAGCTGGAAGTGGAAGAATTGCAGGAAGTGCTGGATCGCGAACTGATCAATGCAGATGCATTGCCGGAAGATTTGCAGGATTTGATCGAGCCGATGACTCCCAGTGAACTTGAAGCGCAGCCTGTCTCCGCACCACGCTACCGTTTCCGCCGCCTGCTCGACATGCGTCAGACAGTGGCCAGGGCATCATCCGCGGAAGCACGCAATGGCGGATTTCCGCGCTTGTTTTCCGAATGGGCACACAGCAGCGCTGCGGCGCGCGGTCACTTCAGCGACCACTGGATCGTTGCATTGCGCGAACACCAGGATCGCTATCGCAATCCGGTGATCTCGGCTTCACTGGTTTCGCGCCATGCGCGCGAACTCAAACCGTTCCAGTGGGACGTCGAACTGACGGGAGTAGACATGTTGAAGCAGCTGCAGGCTTTTGATCGCGCTGCCGGATACACCGCGGCCTGGTATGCGCATCTGGTCGCCGGAACCATCACGCCACCCAAGGTTGCCTATGCGGTGGCGCGCGATCTGGATGCGGGATTCAGTTATCTGCCGGAAACCGAAGCGGCACTGTTGAAGAACTGGGTGGCAGCGCCGTATTCTGTGTAGGAACCCTGCTACTGCAATTCCTCGTAATGGCGTTCCATGATTTCAAGTGCGTTGGCCAGCCGTTTGGGCATCAACGTGCGCGCCGTTGCAAAACTGAGGGAAGTTTCGTTGTAAAAGAGGTTCACGAGATAGGAAATGCCGATCGCGTCGTGCAACTCGGTTGGGGCAGTTTCCAGCACGTCGTCTACGAAGGCGAAGTGCGTGCGCACGGTTGGCCAATCATGCTTAAGTATCGCGTCATGTGTGGCCAGCTTAAGCGCGCTCACCTCGAGGTGCAGCATGCCCAAATCTTCTGCGTCTATGGTTCTCGCCACTTCGGGAAAATGTATGGCGAGGTAGTTCGCAAAGCGGGAATTTCTGGCAAAGGGAATGGACTTGAGGGAAGCCGGCTTGTTCAATTCGCCGCGTGAATATTGGTCTGACTGCGATTTGGTCTTGCTGTAGGCGTGCCATGTTCCGGTGCGATCTTCTTCAAATGCCATGATGATCTCCTGAAAAACCTATGTAGGCTGTAGGCCATTCTGGAACGGCAGGTGTGTAGGTGTCAATAGGTATAATTCACTAGAAATCAAAACGATGGCAAACCATTAAGTAGCTGTCAGGGCACCTTTGAACGAGAGGTGGAGTAACCATGCTGGTTTACTGGCGTTTTGTGGAGCGACTGGATTTGTCCTGTTGCAGCCGCGCAAGCTTCTTTGCTCGTTCGATATTTACTGTCAGGGATTTCTGTACCAATGCGTGGAAGTCGACCAGATTTTGGTCGGGATGATCATCCAGCACGCCACAGTCCTGGAAAAATTCCGCGATCCAGAGTGGGGCCAGTTCTTCTTTACCGGTCTCCTGCCAATATTCTGCAGCGGCCATTTCGACATAATCAGACAGTTTGCGCATCGTTCCTCCGACGAAAATCCAATCCGAATGAATGACAACCGAGACTGATGGCTCTTCATGGAAGCGGACGCTGCTAGCAGCGTCCGCTCTGCGAAGATTTACTAAACTGAACTAGCTTCTTTGTTTTCCTCTTCAGGGAAAGGCCAGACCGGCTCGGGTGGAACCAAGGAGGCTTTCCTGGCGGCGGCTTCAGCTTTCTTCACTGCTGAGGCAGCTTTGCGTTCTGCCGCTTCCTGTTGTGCAATCTGTTTTGCCTGGGCAGCGGCTGCTTTGCGTGCTTCGGCTGCCGCCTTTTTCGCTGCGGCCAGTTCCTGTGCGGCTAACCTGGCTTGTTCGGCTGCCAGCTTTTTCACAGCAGCGGCTTCTTGTGCGGCGATTTTCTTGGCTTCGGCTTCCGCTTTCTTGATCAGGGCCGCTTCCAGCGCGGCCTGCTTTCTGGCTTCCGCTTCAGCCTTCTTTTCGGCAGCGGCTTGCTGCGCGGCAAGCTTGCGCGCTTCGGCTTCGGCTTTCTTTGCTGCGGCTTCTTGTTGTGCGGCGAGCTTTCGGGCTTCGGCTTCGGCCTTCTTTTGGGCAGCAGCTTCTTCAGCGGCTCTCTTCTTTGCCTCGGCTTCAGCTTTTTTTGCGGCTGCTGTTTGTTGTGCCGCCAGCTTGCGTGCTGCATCTTCGGCTTTTTTCAATGCGGCGGCCTCAGCGGCAGCCTTGGCTCTGGCGATGGCCTCAGCTTTTCTAGCTTCTGCCTCAGCCTTCTTCTGTGCTGCGGCTGCTTGTTTTCTAGCTTCTGCCTCGGCTTTTTTGGCGGCGGCAGCTTGTTGCGCTGCGAGTTTTTTGGCTTCAGCTTCCGCTTTCTTTTGGGCAGCTGCTTCTTCAGCGGCTTTCTTGCGTGCATCGGCCTCGGCTTTCTTCGCCGCTGCGGCTTGTTGCGCTGCCAGTTTGCGCGCTTCAGCTTCGGCTTGTTTCAGCGCAGCAGCTTCAGCTGCAGCCTGCTTCTTGGCTTCAGCCGCCGCTTTTTTGGCTGCAGCTGCTTGCTCGGCGGCAAGCTTCCTGGCTTCCGCCTCGGCTTTCTTCAGGGCGGCGGCTTCTTCGGCGGCCTTCTGCTTTGCCTCGGCTTGAGCTTTTTTCAGTGCAGCCGCTTCTTCCGCGGCTTTCTTTTTTGCCTCAGCTTGGGCCAATTTGGCTGCGGCTGCTTCTTGTGCGCGTTGTTTCGCTTGTTCTATGGCCAATTGTTTTGCTGCTGCGGCTTCTTGCGCGGCAAGGAGCTTGGCAACTCTGGCTGCTTCGGCATCCGCGCGTGATTTTTCACCTGCTTCGGTTGCGGCGCGCATTTCCTGTTCTGCCAGCGCTTTCTTTTCAACAGCCGATTCATAAGCGGTCTGCGCTTTGTTGGCAGCCTCTTCTTTTTGTGTCGCGATGATCTGTCTGGCTTGCAGCGCCTGCTTGGCCTCTGCTGCGGCCTGGTTGGCGGCGAGCATCAATTTATTGGCGAGGATCAAGGTCTTCTCTGCTGTGGTTGCATTCTTGGCAGTGCGAATTTCGTTGGGTGTCAATTTGACCTTCTTCACCTCTGACATCTAAATCTCCTCGATAAAACGTTAAACAAATCAGTTATATGCGTGCATGAGTGTTGAAATGAGCTTCAATCAGGCGCGCCGCATTATAAAAGTAGTCTCTATTCCCTTGGTCATCATTTCTTGCGGCTTGAAATGAAGGTACGCAGGGCTTGAATTAAACCCCGCAAAAGATACAGAACGAACGTTCTGCTGTCAATTCTGGCTGAAATTTGAACTGCGAACTGAAATATTGTTGAGCAAATCAGGTGCGCGCATGCAATGCACAGGAATGATCGGTGGTTCCCTGTTCCACTTGCAACGTGCTGTGTTGAAGGGAGAAATGCTCTGCCAACGTGTGGGCAATCTCGTCCATGAAACCGTCGCCAGGATAGCCTTCTGGCATCACCAAATGGACGGTCATGGCACTTTCGGTCGTACTCATGGCCCAGATGTGCAGGTCGTGTATGTCGGTAACTCCGGCGCATTCGCGCAGATAGGTTTCCACTGCCGGCAGGTTGATGTGCGCAGGAACGGCGTTCAATGCCAGTTCTACCGATTCGCGCAACAAGCTCCAGGTGCCAAGCAGGATTACCGCCACAATCACCAGACTGATCACCGGGTCAAGCCAGTACCAGCCGGTGAACAACATCACTATCCCGGCAATGACTACGCCCAGCGAGACAACCGCATCGGCAGCCATATGCAGGTAGGCGCCGCGAATGTTCAGGTCGCCCTTGCTGCCCTTGACGAACAGCCACGCGGACGTTCCATTGATGACAATGCCGATAGCGGCAACCACCGTAACCGTCAGTCCGGCCACCGCCGGAGGCGCGGATATGCGCTGTATGGCCTCCAAAGCAATCGCCCCGCATGCCACCAGAAGAAGCATGGCGTTTGTCATTGCAGCCAGAATCGACGTGCTGCGCAGACCATAGGTAAAGCGTTCGCTGGGAGCCCTGCGGGCGAGAATGGTCGCACCCCATGCCAGCAGCAGACCCATCACATCGGAGAGGTTGTGCCCCGCATCAGCCATGAGTGCAGTTGAGTTGGCAAGGAAACCGTATGTCATCTCAACCGAGACGAACGCTGTATTCAGGGCAATGGCAATGGCAAAAGCGCGACCAAAATTGTTCGGGACATCGTGGTGATGGCAATGGCCTTGCGAGTGCCCTTCATGAGTGTGTGGGGAATGCATATTCATCAGTGCTGCGCTTCGTAAACCAAATTAATTCAACTATCGAATACCAGCCGCCAGTCTATCAGATCAACACAAATGCAAACTTTGCCGGAATGCGCTCCTGCCAGCATTTCCCGCAGAGCAAAGGCGTCCGAAATTGTTGTGTCCGGGTGGCTTGTCGGGTTTGCTACAAAACATCGCAGTATAAATTCCATTAAAATCAATCTGCTGTCCTTGGCACGGCACTTGCGATAAGAAGGGTGTCATTACTCGTGGGTGAATGCCATGCAAGCCAAGGATATCGCCGAGTTGCTCAACGAACCTGCGTGCGAACACAACAGCAAGTCGAAGTCTGGCTGCGCGCGACCCAAGCCGGGTGCGACAGCAGGCGGCTGTTCGTTCGACGGCGCGCAGATCGCGCTGCTGCCAATCGCCGATGTGGCGCATATCGTGCACGGCCCCATTGCCTGTGCGGGCAGTTCCTGGGAAAGCCGCGGTACGCGATCTTCCGGGCCCAAGCTGTATCGCATCGGTATGACCACCGACCTCAGCGAACAGGACGTCATCATGGGGCGCGGCGAGAAGCGCCTGTTCCATTCCATCAAACAGGCCGTGGACAGTTATGCGCCCAAAGCGGTGTTCGTTTACAACACCTGCGTGCCCGCACTGACCGGCGACGACATCGGCGCGGTGTGCAAAGCCGCCGCGGAGAAATTCGGTGTGCCGTGCGTGCCGGTGGATTGTGCCGGTTTTTACGGCACCAAGAATCTGGGCAACCGTATCGCGGGCGATGCGATGTTCAAATATGTGATCGGCACGGCGGAACCGTTGCCGGTGCCGCCCGAAGCGCAGCGCCCCGGCATTACCGTGCACGACGTGAACCTGATCGGCGAATACAACATCGCGGGCGAGTTCTGGAATGTGTCGCCGCTGTTCGACGAACTCGGCCTGCGCATCCTGTGCACGCTTTCCGGTGACGGACGATTCCATGAAGTGCAGACCATGCACCGCGCAGAGGCCAACATGGTGGTGTGCGCCAAGGCGCTGCTCAACGTGGCGCGCAAACTGCAGACCAATTACAAGACACCCTATTTCGAGGGCAGCTTCTACGGCGTGACCGACACCTCGATGGCGTTCCGTGAATTTGCCAAACTGCTCAACGATCCGTCGCTGACCGAACGCACCGAAGCGATGATCGCGCGCGAGGAGGTGAAGATCAATGCTGCGCTCGAACCCTGGCGCGAGAAGCTGCGCGGCAAACGCGTGCTGCTCTACACCGGCGGCGTGAAGTCGTGGTCCATTGTCTCCGCCCTGCAGGACTTGGGGCTGGAAGTGGTCGCTACCGGTACCAACAAATCCACCGAGGAAGACAAGGCGCGCATTCGCGAGATCATGGGCGAGAACGCCAGAATGATCACCGACGGCAGCCCCAAGGCGCTGCTGGGCGCAGTCAAGGAATACCAGGCCGACATTCTTATCGCGGGCGGACGCAACATGTACACCGCGCTCAAGGCGCGCATCCCTTTCCTCGACATCAATCAGGAACGCGAATTCGGTTACGAAGGTTACAACGGCATGATCGAGCTCGCGCGCCAGCTCGCGCTGACCATGCAGAGTCCGGTATGGCAGGCGGTGCGCAAGCCTTCGCCGTGGGCGAAGTCGGGTGTGCCGGGAATTGAGTTGGGGGCGTGATGATGAAAATGAATTCACATTTCGCACTGAGAGATTACTCCCTTCTCCCGCAGGCGGGACTGCGGGAGGGTCGCTGCGCAGCAGCGGGGTACCCACCGGCGTACCTCTCGCGGGTGAAAGGGCTGGGGATGAGGGTCTGTGCGTGCAAAATGAGTATGTTTAAGTTTGCCATCCCTCACCCCAACCCCTCTGATGGAACTACTAGCCATTCGACTAGGGCTGGCCAACTACGCCAGCCAAGTCGCTGGTTATCCCGCTCGCGGGCGAGGGGCTTATGTAGTGGGAGCATGACATGGCCGAAATCCTGAAACGCAACAAAGCACTCGCGGTAAATCCGCTCAAGGCCAGCCAGCCGGTCGGCGCGTCGCTCGCCTTCCTCGGCATAAACCGCGCCATTCCTATGCTGCACGGTTCGCAGGGCTGCACCGCATTCGGCAAGGTGTATTTCGTGCGCCACTTCCGTGAGCCAATTCCGTTGCAGACCACCGCGATGGATCAGGTGTCCACGGTGATGAGTGCGGACGAGAACGTGATCATCGGTTTGAAAACCATCTGCGAAAAAAGCAAACCTGCCCTGATTGGTCTCGCCACAACGAGCTTGTCCGAAACGCAGGGCACGGACATCAAACGATTGGTGAAAGAGTTCTACGCGGCGAACCCCGAGTTCGCGCACATTCCCGTAGTGCCGGTGAACTCGCCGGACTTCACCGGCTGTCTGGAAAGCGGTTATGCGCTGGCGGTGAAGGCAGTGCTGGAAACGCTGCTGCCCGAAAAGAGCGCCAACGTTGGCAAGCGCAAGAAACAAATCAACGTATTGGCCGGATCGTTCCTCACGCCGGGCGATGTCGAGCACATCAAGGAGATTGTCGAGGCTTTTGGTTTACGTCCTTTAGTGCTGCCGGACATCGGCGATTCGCTCGACGGGCATCTCACCGAAGTCGATACCAGCCCGGTGACCCTGGGTGGTACACCGGTGTCGGACATCTCCTGCATGGGCGAATCCATTGCCACGCTGGTGCTGGGCAATTCGTTGTATGAAGCAGCGGATTTCCTCAAGGTACAAACCGGCGTGCCGGATTACCGCTTCGATTGTTTGATGGGCCTGGATGCAGTGGATAGCTTTGTTGCCGCACTCGCCGAAATCAGCGGCAAGCCCGTTCCGGAAAAAATCGAGCGTCAGCGCGCCCAATTGCAGGACGCCATGGTCGATTGCCATTTCATGCTGGGTTTTGCGCGTGTGGCCATCGCCGCCGATCCCGATCTGCTGTATGGAATGGCGAGCCTGGTGACCGACATGGGGTGCGAAGTGGTGGCCGCAGTGGCGCCCACCCGCGCAAATATTCTGAAATATGTGGATACGGCGCAAGTTGCCATCGGCGATCTGGAAGATCTGGAAATTGCGGCCAAGCGCAACGGAGCGCAACTCGTCATCAGCAATTCACACGCGGTGGAAACATCGCGCCGCCTCGGTGTGCCGCTGCTGCGCGCCGGGTTCCCCCAGTACGACCTTCTCGGCGGCTACCAGCGCCTGTGGGTCGGCTATCGCGGCACGCGCCAGGCTTTGTTCGATCTGTCCAACCTGATGGCCGAGCACGGACATCACGAGACCGAGCCCTACGTTTCCATTTATCACCAGGGGGTCAAGCATGCGTCATCTGCGGCTGGTGGAAAACACTGAGGAGCTTGCGATGAAAGTAAAGATCGCTTTTGCGACCAGCGACCGTCGCGCGGTCAACCAGCACTTCGGTGCGGCGGAATCTTTCGCCATCTATGAGGTGGGCGAAAGCGAGACGCGCCTGATCGAGGTGGCGGAATTCATCGAGACTGCGATGGACGGGCATGAAGGCAAGCTTGCAGCCAAGGTTGAACTGTTGGACGACTGCGCAGCTGTGTATTGCAACGCGGTGGGCGCGTCCGCCATTCAGCAGTTGCTGGCCGCGAGCATCCAGCCGATGCGTGTGGACGAAGGCACGCTCATCGATGAATTGCTGGTCGGCCTGCAGAAGAACCTGGTCGGCGATCCGCCGGTGTGGCTGGCGAAACATCTCAAGAAGCAGGCCGGCGGCGGCGACTTTGCCGCGGACGAGGAGTGGCAGGAATGATAGAGACGACGGCACGCGTGGTTTCCTCCGACAACGGTACGGTGATGGTGCAGCCATCTACCCAATCAGGCTGCGGCAGCTGCGGGTCACGCAGTGTGTGCGGCGTATCCGGTCTGGGGAAATATTTTTCCGGCAACCGCAAATCCATCGCGGTGAAGTGCGACGCGAATGTGCATGCAGGGGATGAGCTGCAACTGAGCATGAGCGAGGGCGACATGCTCAAGGCCGGATTGCTGGCATATCTGCTGCCCAGCGTGCTGGCGCTGGTCGGTGCGAGTGTTGCGGCGTCGTATGGGTTTGGCGATGTGGGTGCAGTGCTGGGTGCGGCTGCAGGTGTCGCGGTCGGACTGCTGATAGGTCGGCTTACCGGCTGGGTGCCGCATATGCAAGCACAACGTAAAGAATAATCAATCAACCGAAGGAGACAGAGCATGAATCAAGCAGTCGCAGCAGACCCGTTGTTATCCACCGACTTCATCATGGAGATGGTCAAGCAGATGCGTGCCATCGACAGTTACGGCACCTACGACGGTTGGCCCGCCGACCGTATCCTGGCACCGTATGTGGTGACCAAGGAACAGCGCCGCGAGATCCCGGTCATCGGCGATCCGGACGAGATCATGCTGGCGCGCATCAAGGCGTTCTACAACGCGGTGTCGTCGCTGATCGAAAAGGAATGCGGCCTGATGGCGGTACCCAACGTCAATATTACCCATGAAGGCTTCGGCCGCGCGCTGATCACCGTGGGCAAGCTGGTGGTGATGGATCGCACGCTGCGCGATGTGCATCGCTACGGTTACGAAAGCCTGTCCAAGATGAAGGACGAGGGCGACAAGCTGCTGTCCGTTGCACTGGGACTGATCGGCAAGTATCCGGAAGTGGCCGGCCTGTAAGGATCGAGAAAAAACCAAACCCCTCCCAGCCTCCCCTTGTCAGGGGAGGAGCCAGTTTCAGGCTCTCCCCCTGATAAGGGGGAGTTGGAGGGGGTTTGATTGAGGGATTACAAATGACGGAAGAAGAACTCAAAGCACTCGACAAGGAAGTAAAGAAGCTCAAACGCATTTCCAGCGAATGGGCGTCGCAGTTGCACGATCTGGTCGAGGAAAGATTGCCGGCCGGATACAAGGAAATACCCGGCATCGCGCAATCCACCTACGACGCGTGCCAGGCTTGGGAGCTGGCGAACGCGAAATTGACTGCAGCACAGAGAGAAGCACAAGTTTAGATAGAGGAAAAGAGATGGCCAACATTACCGGAATCACCCGAGGCGGTACGCCTTATGAACCCACCTTCATTACCGCCCTGAATGCGGCGAATTGCCTGGGCTGCGGCCGCTGCTTCAAGGTCTGTCCGCGCAAAGTGTTCGAACTGGTCGAGCGTAGCGAGGACGACGACAACTATGATGAGGACGAAGACAACTGTATGGTGATGACGCTCGCCAATGCGCTGGATTGCATAGGTTGCGGATCCTGCGCGCGCGTATGCCCCAAGCAGTGCCAGACCCATTCAGCCATGCCGGTTGGGGCGTAATCCGGAATGGGCACGATGGAGCTTGCTGCATCGTGCCAACTTCCTGCGGAACTTGACGCGTTGGCTGAACGCATCGTGACTGCTCTGCAGCAAACGGCTGCGGACTACACCGCAGCCGGTGCAACACCGCCGATCGAATTGAGTCGCCTGAAGTTTACGCGGGTCATCGACCCCGGCAATCAGCTGCCCGGCTACCAGGGGGTATGGCGCAATGCCCGCAATGAGCGTTGCGGCATGCTGACCATCAATAGCGACAAGAGCTTCTATGCCGAGTACGACCTGTTTTGCCCACATCCGCGAGATTCGGGCGGGTTCGTCGAGATGGTCATTGCGTGGGGGCGGGGCGAGTTGTTGCGTTGTGAGGCAAAACAGATCCCCGGTTTGTAAAGATACTTCCGAATTAATCCGTTCATCCCGGTAAAACGACCGGCCATCCATCGGGCTGTCCAAAGGAACTTTGTAACTGCTTGATTGCGTGCAGACCTCCTGAAATGGTTCGAAATGACCACCACACGGAAGGTCTTTGGTTGCTAAGCATTACCCCGCAATTGCCGATACATCATGTAACAGGGCGCGCAATTACATGTCCCCGGATTAGGAGGTGTACCATGGCTATCGTGATGAATATGAGCGGATACGAAATCGAGCGCGAAGAGCGCGCGGTTGAAGAGTATGACGACGAAGTGATGTACGCGGAATTGGTTCCGCAGCTGGTGCCGGTTAACGATAGTTACGTCACCGAAATGGGTAAGCGCGCGGATATTTCAGCCGAGTTGGCAGATGTGGATGTCGATGCCTTTCTCAGGAAAATGTACGAGTATCAAAGCTGAAGATGTGTTCTGAAGGCGGCTCCGCGGGTGGAGTCGCCCCCTTTGCAAGCCTTATCCCGCGCCCTGTTCGGGGTGTTTGAGTGACGTGCCCGATGCGCTCTGTGCTATTCTTCTCTCAGTTGATCCTGAGTCTTCCCATGAAATTCGTATTGCTTCTGTTGCTGGCGCAGCCAGTATGTGCGCTGGCCGACATTGAAAGTGATTTTCTTGCTGCGCGAGAAGCTTTGCGCGTCGGAAATTCCTCGCGCCTTGAAACAATCACGGAGCGTCTTAAAGACACTCCGCTTGAGCCGTACATGACCTATTACGATTTGCGCATGCGCCTCAGTACAAAGGCGACCGTTGCGGCTAAAACGTTTCTGGCCCGCACCAACGAATCGCCGGTCGTCGATCAGTTCCGCGGCGAGTGGCTCAAATATCTGGGTGAACACGAAAGCTGGGAAGAATTCGCGGAAGAATATTCTCACCTGTTGAACATGGACGACGAGCTGGTCTGTTATTCACTGCAACTGCGCATGAAAAGCGATGTGCCGGGCGCGCTGACCGATGCGCGCAAAATGTGGCTGCGCGGCGAAGAAATGCCGGACAGCTGCACGCCGCTGTTTGACGAGGCTGTGCGTCAAAACATTATCAGTGAAGCCGATACCTGGCAGCGCATGCGCGTGGCACTGGAAAACAATAACACCACGCTGGCGAAGGAGCTGATCAGGCGGCTACCCAAGGCGCAGATGGTTTCGTCAGCCGAGTTGAGTATTGCCGCACGTAACCCCAGGCGTTATCTGGAAAAGACCCGCTTTGAAAATTCTCCCAAAGGGCGGCATCTGGTCGGGTTATTCGCCCTGCAACGCCTGTCCAGACAATCTCCGCAGATTGCCTATACGCAGTGGGCATCCATCGGCAAGAATTTTACCGAAGAGGAGCAGCGCTATTTCTTTGGCTGGCTGGGTCTTGCCGGGGCGCAGTCGCATGACGAACGCGCGCTGCAATGGTTTTCGGTGGCGGGCGATGCGGCGTTGAATTCAAAGGAGCTTGCCTGGCGCACGCGCGCCGCGCTGCGCGCGGAGAATTGGCATGAAGTGTGGGAAAGCATCAACGCCATGGCGCCGCAACAGCAGGGCGAAGGGGTGTGGCGTTACTGGAAGGCGCGCGCACTCAAGGTGCTGGGACGGTCGTCGGAAGCGGATGCGATATTTACCGAGCTGGGCCGCGAGTACAATTTCTATGGGCAACTTGCTTCCGAAGAACTGGGTGCCGGGCCGGGCGCAGGGATGACTTCGGCGAGCTTCCTGCCCACCGATACCGAGATCGAGGCGATTCAGGCCATGCCGGGCGTACAACGCACACTGTTGCTGAATCGCATGGACATGCGCGTCGAGGCGTCCAAGGAATGGACCTGGGCGTTGCGCAATCTGAATGACAGGCAACTGCTGGCTGCGGCCGAGGTGGCACGCCGCAACGAACTGTATGACCGTTCCATTACCGCGGCCGAACGCACCGCGCAATTGCATGACTTCAATCTGCGCTATCCTTCGCCGTATCGCGAGGCCATGCAGGAGAATCTGCACAAACACGGACTGGAAGAAGCCTGGGTGTACGGCCTGATGCGGCAGGAGAGCCGCTTTGCCACCAAGGTAAGATCCGATGTGGGCGCGGCCGGATTGATGCAGATCATGCCCGATACCGCGCGCTGGGTGGCAAGGCAGATCGGCATGAAAGGCTATCGCAAGGGACTTATTCACCAACTGGATGTGAACATCAAGCTGGGCACGTATTACATGAAAACCGTATCGCACCAATTCGAAGACAACCCGGTGCTGGCCTCGGCGGCCTACAACGCGGGCCCGACGCGGGCGCAGCAATGGCGCGGTATCAAACCGCTGGAAGGTGCGATCTACGTCGAGACCATCCCGTTCGACGAGACTCGCGATTACGTGAAGAAGGTGCTGAGCAACACCATCTACTATGCCAAGATATTCGGTCAATCCTCGCAATCGCTCAAACAGCGGCTCGGCGTCATCCAGCCCGTGAACGTGAAAAACAGGAAAGCCTATTTTGACGAACAATAACGACCTGACCGTGTATTGCGTCGGCGGCGCCGTGCGCGACCGGCTGCTCAACCTGCCCGTGCAGGACCACGATTGGGTGGTGGTGGGCAGCACGCCGGAAGAAATGGTGGCGCGCGGCTACAAGCCGGTCGGCAGCGATTTCCCGGTGTTCCTGCACCCGCAAACGCACGAGGAATATGCACTGGCACGCACCGAGCGCAAAGTGTCGCAGGGCTACAAAGGCTTCACTGTCTACACCTCGCCCGACGTTACGCTGGAACAGGACCTGTTGCGCCGCGACTTCACCATCAATGCTATCGCGCAAGACAGCGACGGCAACCTCATCGATCCCTACGGCGGACAAGCCGACCTGAAGGCGGGCATCCTGCGCCATGTGAGCGACGCCTTTGCCGAAGACCCGGTGCGTATCCTGCGCGGCGCGCGCTTTGCGGCGCGTTTTGGTTTTGTCTTTGCGCCGGAGACGCTGGCGCTGATGCGCACTATGGTGGACAACGGCGAAGTCGGTGCGCTGGTAGCCGAACGCGTGTGGCAGGAACTGGCGCGCGGACTGATGGAACAGCACCCCTCGAAATTCTTCACCACGCTGCGCGAATGCGGCGCGCTGAAAAAGATATTGCCGGAAGTCGAGGCGCTGTTCGGCGTGCCGCAACCCGCGCATTACCACCCCGAGATCGACTGCGGCGTGCACGTGCTAATGGTGATCGACGATGTGGCCAAAAACGCACGCTCGCTGGAAGTGCGCTTCGCCGCACTGGGGCACGACCTCGGCAAGGCCACCACACCCGAAGACACCCTGCCGCGCCACATCGGCCATGAGCAGCGCAGCGTCGGCCTGCTCAGGGGATTGTGCGAACGGTTGCGCGTCCCCGGTGATTGCCGCGACCTGGCGCTGCTGGTGGCGCAATACCACAGCCACGTGCACCGAGCCCGCGAACTGCGCGCCGACACCATCGTGAAACTGTTCGACAGCATCGACCTGTGGCGCAAGCCGGAACGCTTCGCGTTAATACTGCAAGCCTGCGAATCCGACGCGCACGGCCGTACCGGGCATGAGAACGATCCCTATCCGCAAACGGAGTACCTGCTGAATTGTGCGCGGGCGGCGCAGGCCGTGAATGCGGGGGAGATTGCGCGTGCCAGTGCCGACAAGAACCTGATTGCCGACAAGGTGCGTGAGGCGCGCATTGTGGCGGTGGAAGCGGTTATCAAGGGCAGATAGCCCCCGCTACTTTCGTACAGCTTGTTCCAGGACTCGTTGTCGGTTAGTGTTTGCGTGATTGCGGCGATGTCGCTTTTTCTGACGAGGTTGGGGCGTTTATGAAAACCATCTTTCAGCAAATCAGTTGGTTGGATGTTTCTTGCCAGATTAGGCGACATTCAAGCCCAGATTATCAGACGCTTTTGGTGTCTAATTTAAGTTAGGGCTCAAGACCTTGTCCGCTACTAGTTCAAGCCGCCTGGTTGAAGCTGCCATTGAGCCAATGGCGAAGCTGATGAAGGAGGCCGGCTACCGAAAAAATGGCCGTAACTTTTCGAAGACGTCGGGCACTTCCGTCGCAATTCTCAACGTGCAGTCCAGTCGATGGAATAGTGAAGACTCAGCTCGCTTCACGATCAATCTTGGTTCGTACATCCCGGCTATTTCGTCCGTCACGAACGGCGGCCACGATGCCGCTCCAAGGTCATATGAGGATTGTTCGTGGTTCATTGGAATTGGCTTCATAATGCCATCGAGAAATGACAAATGGTGGGCAGTATCTCCTGAATTCCCTACTGATGACATATCCGAGGAAGTCCTCTTCGATGTCAAAACGTTTGCGTTACCTTGGTTGGAGCGAAATTTCTCTGTGGAAGGATTGATTGAGTCTCTTCGTATTTCTGGAAATCGCGGAGCCGCTGACTTGCTGTGGAAGCTCGGGCAGCGCCATGCTGCAGTGGAATGCATCCATCTCGTTCCGCCGAACACAGCAGCACGGAAGGCTGCAATTCAGCAGTGGCTCAAGGAACACACCCTTGAGCCCTAACCCTGCGTTCGAGGCGACCTGCGCGAAAAGCCGCGCAGGCGCCTCAACTCCACGTTAGCCGTCGCAATGTCCGCGCAGAAACGACTGTCCGTCTACAGCTAAAAGGGTCACCCATTAGCCGACCTGCGCGATTCGGGGTCAGTGCGCGATTCGGGGTCAGCATCGTAATTATATTTACGCATCAACGCCGTCAAGAAACCAAAGGTGCCGGAGCGGAATTGTTTTAAACTGATGGAATCATCAGTTAACGGAAAATTTTATGCATCGCTCAATCTCATATTGCTGTTGCCTGTCATTTCTTTTCCTTCTTGCCGCATGCAGTAGTAATGCGCCGGTGCAGAAGGCGAGCCCGCAGGGCTTCAGGTCGCTATCTATCGAGGATGAATTCAATTGCAGGATTGAAGGGCTGGTATTCAGGGAGTTCGGCGTGCAGCGGGATCAGGGTCAGAAATCGCGTTCTGTTGCGATTGCATCTGTTCGAAAGACGATCACCGGGTTGGCCCATAGCCAGCGCGAGCAGACTGCGGCAAACCTTGCCTTGGACCATTCCGAGTCAATAGCCGATCTGGCCTATCTGTTCAAGGAACTCAGGCCTGACACGCTTGTTTACTACGGGTCAAATATATGCCAAATGTATGTGGCTGGGGATCGAGATCAGCAGAATCCCGTAACGCTTGCCAAACTCTCCCTGGCTTGCCAAACCAAGTATTTCTTGCCGTTGGACAAGCGCCAACTGGACACATGCATTGCGACGGAAGCAATCCGGCTGGTTCACAAACCGCAATAGAATGGATACCCACAAGAGGCACGGAATGAAGCCAATCTAATGGGCCAGTTTCGCAATTGACTGGTGGCTGTTGCATCTCGCTGCAAATATTGAAATTGTTCTCAACAATTTTTTCTTAATATGAATAGTGACTGGACAGGCCTTGAGCTGATGCTTAACTCGCGGAATACAGATTAGCTGGTTTGTAAACGATGAACGGCATGATCTGCAAGTTCGGCATTGATCTCATGTCCTGTTGATGCTGCCGTATCTATAGTGATATCGCCATTCAACTCAGTAATTCTTTTGAAGGCAGCTTGAGCATATCCGACAGAAATAACCGGATCATTCTCGCCGTGAAGAATATGTAATTTTGTATGTTCAGGTGCTTTTTCCGGGAGCGTTGAAAAACGACCGGAAAATGCCAGAACCCTTCCTGCGCATCCGTCATGTGCAATGCTGAATTCCAGCGCCATGATGGCCCCTTGGGAAAAACCGATTAGCGTTGTGTCTGCGTGCGAAACATGGAAACGTTCCTGCGCGTGTTTTACCAGGGCATGCAGGGTAGGCATGGCTTCGGCGACACGCGTTATGCGATTCTCTTCGCTCACTTCCTTGATGGAAAACCATTGCCGGCCGCTTCCTCCACCATCGAATGGAAATGTACCCTGCGGCAATAGAAACGCGGCATTGGGAAAGGCGAGTTTCAGTATATTTGCCAATGGCAGCAGGTTGGAGGGATTGGCGCCTACGCCGTGCAACAGAATGTAGAGCGTCGTTGCGGGTACAGTTTCGGGTATCAACTCGATACCTGTGAAGTTTTTTTCTGTCATGAAATTTTTCCTGAAAGCCAGTGATTCTAATTAGCCCGGCCTCCCCACAGGTAAGCATCCATAGCAAGACTACCGTAGGCAAAGCTGGGGCGATAGCGCAGCGGCTCATCGCCATTTGCCGCGCCCAAGGCGACGAACAGCGGCAGGAAATGCTCTTCGGTCGGATGGGACTCTGCACCGAAGGGCGCGGAGCGATAATCCAGTAATGCAGGAATATCCCGTGTGCCAACATGATCGGCAACCCAATCGGTAAATTGCTGTGCCTTGGGCAAAGGTGTTTTGTTCGCATCGGCATGCCAATCCAGCCAGCCAAAGTTATGCGTGATTGCACCCGAAGCAATGATCAGTACGCCTTCCTCGCGCAAGGGGGAGAGTGCGTGTCCCAATTTGACAAGTTCAGCAGCGCTGGCATTGTGCGGCAGCGACAGTTGTGTCACGGGAATATTGGCCTGTGGATACATGGCCGCCAAGGGTACCCACGCGCCATGATCCAGCCCGCGGTCGGGGTGTTGGCCTGCCGCAATACCGGCCGCTGAGAGCAACGCCAGAACGCGCCTGGCCAGCGCCGGTGCGCCCGGCGCAGGGTAATGCATACGGTAAAGCTCTGGCGAGAACCCGCTGAAATCGTGAATAGTGTCGGGCGCTTCGGACAGGCTGACTGTCGGCTGTTGCGTTTCCCAATGCGCCGACACCACAAGAATCGAAGTCGGTGCGGCAACCTGCTGACCGATCTGGCGCCAGCATTCCACGGTGTCCGCCGATTTCAACAAGGCATCCGGGGCACCGTGAGATACGAAAATAACAGGCAGACGGTCAGTCATTTCAGGCTCCAATCAGGAATTAGTCAGGCAAATAGAGGGGGGATTTGCAAATGATTTTACTCGCACGCTTATAGCTTCAGTGCGCTAAGCAAAAAGATTTGTAGCTTCTCTCCATGTTTGCAGCTTCTCTGCATAACGCATCCCCGCATGCGCCGGGCTGGTGGAGGGCAAGCGTTGGCAGATTAGCGGCGGCAGTAGCTGTTTATCCAGCACGAATTTGTTGAAGCTTTGCTCGGCCTTGGCGCCGTTGAAGAATGCATGGGTGATGCGCGGGTGATTTCTGAAGAAGGTTGTGAAATCGTTGGGGGTTTCGTTTTGAATGTCCGTGTCCAGACTGCCTTTGCGCTCGCAGGTCTTGAGCACGTCCCATAACGCGATATGTGCTGTGGTCAGTTTGTGCAGGCGTTCTTCGTAAGGCAGGAGCTGATGCGCACCGACGAGTTCGCCCATGATTTTCCAGAAGGCGTTTTGCGGATGGGCGTAGTACTGGTTTTGTTTGAGCGATTCTTTGCCGGGCATGCTGCCCAGGATCAGCAGCGTTGCATCGGCATTTGCAACCGGCGGGAAACTACGGATGCGTGGCATGCGTCAGGAAATCTACAGCATTCGCGACAGGTCGCCGCGCAGAAACCCAGCCAGCGGCTGATCCAGTTCCATACCGAATGCAATCACCTTGAACAACTCGCCCATTTCTGCCGGGCTGGTGAGTTTTTGCAGTTGTGCGGATAGCGGGGCATAAGCCTTGGCGTTATCCGGCGAAACCTCGCCGAGAAAATCCGTCATACCGTTGTTGAACAGGAAATTGGCCTGCGAGGTATAGCCGAGAAAGTGCGCGCCGTTGTCGATGGCGGCTTCCGCCACGGCGCTGAAATCCACATGCGCGGTGATGTCCTGCAGGCCCGGTAGATAGAAGGGGTCGTCATGCGAGTGGTGGCGGTAGTGGCACATCAGCGTGCCGTGCGAGCGCTGCGGATGGTAATACTCGCTTGCGCCGAAGCCGTAATCGATGAACAGCAGCGCGCCTTTGTCCATGCGTTCGCACAGACTGGCAACCAGACCGCGCGCGGTGAGCGACACTTCGCTCAGGTAATCGTTGGGTACCCTGACATTTTTGACGGCTTCCAGCAGCGCCGGAGTTTCCAGTTGCTTGTCCTGCCAGATGAAGCGGTGATCCTTGTTCGATACGCCGACTTCCTGAATTTTGCCTTTGGTCCAATGCAGCAAATGCACGGGCAGCGCATCCAGCACTTCGTTGCCGATGACCGCGCCGGAAATGTTCTCCGGCAGCGCGTCCAGCCACTGCACTCGGTTGGCAAGGTGAGGCAGTTTGGCGCTGATCAGGGCCTGCTGGCGTGCGCGCAGGTCGGCGCTCACTTCGAGGATGGAATAGCTTTTCGGCAGTTCATCCAGACGTTCCAACTCGGCCAGGATGTCCAGCGCCAGTTTGCCGCTGCCCGCGCCGAGCTCAAGGATGTGTGGCGCGCTGGCCTGCATGACTTCGACCAGTTGCCGTGCCATGGTGCGGCCGAACAGGGATGAAAGCTCCGGTGCGGTAATGAAGTCGCCTTCCTCGCCGAATTTGTGCGCTCCTGCGGTGTAGTAGCCCAGGCCGGGCGCGTACAACGCCAGTTCCATGAAACGCGAGAAGGGTATCCAGCCGCCCTGCTTGGAGATGTCCAGGCGTATGAGTTCACACAGCTTGGCGCTGTGGACGAGTGCATCCGGGCTTGGTGCGGGCAGGGTAATGGACATGGTCAGGTATAATCCTAAAAGTGTGCTGAGTTTAGTGGGGAATTCGATGCAAGGCAAAACGGTATTGGTGACAGGGGGAGCAAAGCGCGTCGGCGCGGCGATTGTGCGCCTTCTGCACGCCTCTGGCGCCAATGTGGCCATTCACTGCCGCGGCTCGTTGTATGACGCAATGGCCTTGCGTGCCGAGTTGAACGAAAAGCGCGAAAATTCGGCGTTTGTTGTTCAGGCCGACCTGCTGGAAACCGCCACCTTGCCGCGCATGGTCGAAGACACGGTGCAGCAATTCGGCCATCTGGATGCTGTGGTGAACAATGCCTCCAGTTTCTATCCCACGCCACTGGATAAAGTGACCGAGCAGCAATGGAACGATTTGCTGGGTACCAACATGAAAGCGCCGCTGTTCCTGGCGCAGGCGGCTGCGCCGGAATTGCGTCGCAGGCACGGCTGCATCGTTAACATCGTCGATATTCATGCCGATTTCCCCATGCATGGACACCTGCTTTACAACGTCGCCAAGTCCGGACTGGCAGCGCTCACGCGGGCTCTGGCGCAGGAGCTGGCGCCGCAGATACGTGTCAACGGCGTCTCGCCCGGCGCCAACCTCTGGCCGGAAAACGAAGCCTGGCAGGACGAAGAACAGCGCCGCAAGATCATCGCGCATACCCTGCTCAAACGCGAAGGCGAACCGGACGATATTGCGAAGACTGTAAAATTCTTGATTGCCGATGCACCTTACATTACCGGGCAGGTGATTGCTGTGGACGGCGGACGCTCCATCAATCTCTGAATATATGAACGACCTCACCCAACCCATCCATTTCGAACACCACTCCACCAACTTCAACCGCCTCAAGGGCCGGTTGGAGAGCTCAGTGGGCAAGGCCATTGGTGACTTCAACATGATCGAAGAGGGCGACACCGTGATGGTGTGCCTCTCCGGCGGCAAGGATTCCTACACGCTGCTCGACATTCTGCTCACACTGAGAAAGCGCGCGCCTATCGACTTCAGGATCGTGGCAATGAACCTCGACCAGAAGCAGCCGGGCTTCCCCGCCGATGTGTTGCCGAATTATCTGAAGAAACTCGGCGTGGATTTCCACATCGAGACGCAGGACACCTACTCCATCGTCAAGGCCAAGATCCCCGAAGGCAAGACCACCTGCTCGCTGTGTTCGCGTTTGCGCCGCGGCATCATCTACAAAGTGGCGGGCGACCTGGGTGCGAACAAGATCGCGCTGGGACACCACCGCGAGGATATGGTGGAGACGCTGTTTTTGAATATGTTCTTCGGCGGCAAGCTCAAGGCCATGCCGCCCAAGCTGGTCACCGACAAAGGCGACCACATCGTCATTCGTCCGCTGGCCTATTGCGCCGAGAAAGACATTGCCCGCTATGCGCGCGGCATGGACTTCCCCATCATCCCGTGCAACCTGTGCGGTTCGCAGGAGAACCTGCAACGCCAGAACATCAAGGAAATGCTCACACAGTGGGAAAAGGAGTATCCGGGGCGCAGCCAGACCATCTTTACCGCAATGCAGAACGTCAAGCCGTCACACTTGCTTGACGGCAGTTTGTTCGACTTCAAGAATATGCAGCTGGGAGCAGCTGTGGATGAAGGGGATGTGGCGTTCGATTAGCCGTTTTTGTTGACCATTAATTGTCGTACTTTAATCAGGGAGGAGAATAAAAATGAGATTGGAAACAATAGCAGTACACGGTGGTTATAGCCCGGATCCGACAACCAAGGCAGTGGCGGTACCCATCTACCAGACCACCTCCTATGCGTTCGATAATACGCAACATGGCGCGGACCTGTTCGACCTGAAGGTGGCGGGGAATATTTACACGCGCATCATGAATCCCACTACCGATGTGCTGGAAAAGCGCGTCGCCGAACTTGAAGGTGGAGTCGCTGCACTGGCACTGGCTTCCGGTATGGCTGCTATCACTGCCGCCATTCAGACCATCGCCGAGGCCGGCGACAACATCATTTCAGCCGCCACACTGTACGGCGGAACCTACAATCTGTTTGCGCATACCCTGCCGCAATACGGCATCGAAGTGCGCTTCGCCGACTATCGCGATCCCGCAGCCTTTGAAAAGCTGATCGACGCCAGGACAAAGGCGATCTATTGCGAATCGGTTGGCAACCCGCTCGGCAATGTCACCGACTTCGAGAAGCTGGCTGAAGTCGCCCACAAGCACGGTGTTCCGCTGATCGTGGATAACACGGTGCCTTCACCTTTCCTGTGCCACCCGTTCGAACACGGCGCCGACATTGTTGTGCATGCGCTCACCAAATATCTCGGCGGCCACGGCAACAGCATCGGCGGCGCGATCGTGGATTCGGGCAAGTTCCCCTGGGCTGAGCACAAGCAGAAGTTCAAGCGCCTGAACGAGCCGGATGTTTCCTATCACGGCGTGGTCTACACCGAAGCGCTGGGCGCTGCGGCTTACATTGGACGTGCGCGAGTGGTGCCGCTACGCAACATGGGCGCCGCCATCTCTCCGTTCAATTCGTTCCTGATCCTGCAAGGCATCGAGACGCTGGCGCTGCGCATGGAACGCATCTGTGACAATTCGCTCAAGGTGGCGCAATTCCTCAAGAATCATCCGAAGGCAAGCTGGGTGAACTATGCCGGATTGCCCGACCACAAGGACAAGCCGCTGGTGGACAAATACATGGGTGGGCGCGCTTCCGGCATCCTGACGTTTGGTGTCAAGGGCGGCATGGCGGGCGGTGCGCGTTTCCAGGACGCGCTGAAACTCGTCACTCGTCTGGTCAATATCGGCGATACAAAATCGCTGGCCTGCCATCCGGCTTCGACCACCCATCGCCAGCTTTCGCCTGAAGAGATGGCCAAGGCGGGCGTGAGCGAGGATATGGTGCGGCTGTCCATCGGCATCGAGCACATCGACGACTTGCTCGCTGATCTCGGGCAGGCGCTGGACGCGGTTTAATCCGGCGGTTGTGAATGAAGAGAGGGCATGCGATGCATGCCCTCTTTGTTTTTATACAGCGATCTTGAAAATCACTTTGCGCACCTGCCCCTTGCTTACCAACGGTGCATGCGCATCTTCCGGAAAGAAAATGCAGAAATGATCGGGCGGCACCGCGATCCACGACGCAGGTGCATCGTGGAAGAAGCGGATGTCCTTCTCCATGCTGTGTTCACTCACCGGATTGTGGCAATCCGCCAGCGGCTTCCAGCCCATCTCGTCAATGCCATCCAGTACCAGCTGGATGTCGATATAGCGGCGGTGAGCCTCCAGCCGTGCATTCTCGCGCGGTTTGCCTGCGACGTTTTCCACGATCGCGATCAGGTTCTCGCCGTCAATGTGGTAGCGCCCCGGTGCGATGGCGAACAGGTCGGTGTTGCGGATGTAATCAAACGCACGCTGGAACAGCGGGTGCAGGGCGGAGTAGCGGTCGGATTGGGAGAGTGAGGAAAAGATCATGGTTGGGCTCAGTTGTCGGTAGATCGGATAGTCATTATTCCCTTGTACAAGCGCACGTCCATTCGGTTCAGGAAGGACATGCCCAGCAGCATGTCTTCGCCAAGGTCATTGACGATGGTAGCAGCAACGTCGTTTGCTTCAATGCCGCCCAATTTTACGCTTTTCAGGCGGGTCATATAACCGACGGTCTCGCCGTTTGCGGTTTGGGTACGGGTGGCGGCAATGCTTTGGATGCCCAGCTGTTCGGCAAATTTTCTGGAAATGGACACGTCCGTTGCGCCGGTATCAACCAGTACGGTGGTTTTGACGCCGTTGATAAAAGCCTCGGCGCGATAGTGTCCGCTCAGATCCCGTTCGAGCCTGACTTCGGCGCCGCTGTTGCTTAATTTGTCGGCGGTGTTCGGGTGTTCTTTCGAATCGAAAAAGTAAAACAGGGCACCTGCCAGCAACAGCCAGATAAAAGAGATGCCTATAGTTTTGAAATTCATGTTGTTCTGAGAACCCAGGCTAAATCAACCTCATTACCGTCCTTGGCCAGCGCTCTCTTTTCGGAGTCTGCATGTGCTGGCTATTGCGATAGTAACGCATCTCCAACCTAAATTTTCAGTTGCGGAGGCACTCGTTTGTGGCGAAGTCCGATCCGGGCAATACAGATTATTTCCGCTCCGGGAGCATGCGAGTCAGGGTGTTATCGCGCTTGATGTAGTGGTGATACAAGCCGGCCACGGCATGCAAGCCAATCAGGAAATAGCCCGTGTTGCCCACGGCCTCGTGAACTTCCTTGATTTGCGAAGCGAGATCCTTGTTTTCAGCGATCAGCGCCGGAAGTTGCAGACCGAAGAACGGGATCGGTTTTCCGGCGGCGCTGAGCAGCAGCCAGCCTGTCAATGGCATGCCTATCATTAGCATATAAAGCGCCAGATGCAGCAGCTTGGCGGATACTTCCTGCATATGCGGAATCGCAGGTTTGATAAGCGGGATGGGGCCGGAGAAACGGGCTGCCAGTCGCAGCCAGACAAATACAAAAACCAGAATACCGAGCATGAAGTGCCAGGTCATTAACGCCTGGCGCAGATCACTACCCTTGGGGTACAGCTCATGCAAATTGACGCTGGCATACACCCCAATGAACACTATTAGCATGAACCAGTGGATGCCGATGGAAAGCGAACCGTAGCGGATCGCAGAGTTTCTGAAGTTCATTGCAAATCTCCTTTATGTAATTGTGTGTGCGACACAAAATCTGGTGTTGCGCTTGCTACCGAATGCGGGCTGGAAGAAAGTGGAGAGAAGTTTAGTAGGCCTTCCTTAAGTAGGGCTTAATTCAAATGCTGGTCGGGAAACCTGCCCACGATGATGGCAAAAGCGGCATTTGCTTGAGTTGGTGGGCTTCGAACTACAAAAATCTGGCTACCATGCCTTTGGCAAACTCGCCCTGCAACGGTATCTGCACACGATGTCCGCTGCCGGGCGCAACGCTGAGCGGTTCGCCTTCAAGGCTCTTCATCTCTTTCAGCTCTACGATGCTGTTGCCGGAGGGGTGGATGATCTCGAGTTTGTCGCCGACGCTGAAGCGGTTCTTCACATCGATCTCGGCCATGCCGTTGGTACAGGTCACGATGTCGCCGACATATTGCTGGCGGAAACTTTCGGAGTGGCCGCGCATGTAGTTCTGCTGTTCGTGGGTGTGGTGGCGTTCGTAGAAGCCGTCGGTGTAGCCGCGGTTCGCCAGCGCATCCAGCGCGCCCAGTAATTCCAGATTGAACGGACGGCCTTTGACGGCATCGTCAATGGCCTGGCGATACACCTGCGCGGTGCGTGCCACGTAGTAGATGGATTTGGTGCGGCCTTCGACCTTGAGTGAATCGATGCCGATCTTTACCAGACGCTCGACATGCTCCACCGCGCGCAGGTCCTTGGAGTTCATGATGTAGGTGCCGTGCTCGTCTTCCAGCACCGGCATCAGCTCGCCCGGATGATCCTTGCGCGAGATGACATAGACTTTGTCCGCCAGTGGATGGCGCGGCTGCGAGCCGCACTCTGATAACTCGGATTCGCTCAATGCTTTGTCGAAATCGAAATCAATTTTTTGAATCTCGCCGGTCTCGTTTTCATCGGCGCTGTCCACTTTGTAATCCCAGCGGCAGGAGTTGGTGCAGGTGCCCTGATTCGCATCGCGGTGGTTGAAGTAGCCGGACAGCAGGCAACGCCCGGAATAGGCGATGCAGAGCGCGCCGTGGATGAACACTTCTAGTTCGATGTCCGGGCATTGCTGGCGGATATCTTCGATCTCGTCGAGCGACAACTCCCGCGACAAGATCACACGCGACAAGCCCAGCGTTTTCCAGAACTTCACGGTGGCGTAGTTGACGGTGTTGGCCTGCACCGAGAGGTGAATCTGCATTTCCGGCCAGCGCTCACGCACCATGGCGATGAGGCCGGGATCGGCCATGATGAGCGCATCCGGCTGCATTTCGATGACCGGTTGCATGTCGGCCATGTAGGTCTTCACCTTGGCGTTGTGCGGCATCAGGTTACTGGCAACGAACAGTTTCTTGCCCAGCGCATGCGCTTCCTGGATGCCAATGCCCAACTCTTCCAGCTTGAATTCGTTGTTGCGTGCGCGCAGCGAGTAGCGCGGCTGTCCGGCGTATACCGCATCCGCCCCATAGGCGTAGGCGGTGCGCATTTTGTCGAGGGTACCGGCGGGGAGGAGGAGTTCGGGAGATTTCATTTGAGGTGTTCCCTCTCCCGCACTGCGGAAGAGAGATTGGATTGGCTACGCGCGATAGCCCAGCCGTTTCAGGATTTCCAGCGAAGCGGTCGCCTGGTTCAGCGTATAAAAATGCATCGCCGGTGCGCCGCCCGCGATTAGTTTTTCGCACAGTCGCGTGACAACATCGAGGCCGAAGTTCTGTATCGATTCCATGTCATCGCCATAACCTTCCATCGTCTTGCGCATCCAGCGAGGAATCTCTGCGCCGCAGTTGTCGGAAAAACGCGCGAGCTGAGAGAAACGCACGATGGGCATGATGCCCGGCACGATGGGTGCGGTGACGCCGAGCTTGCGGCACTCATCGGCGAAGCGGAAGTACGCGTCGGGATTGTAAAAATATTGCGTGATGGCTGAGTTGGCGCCCGCATTCATCTTGCGCTTGAAATTGAGCATGTCGTCGCGCGGGGACTTTGCTTGCGGATGGAACTCGGGATAGGCAGCGACTTCAATGCGGAAATGATCGCCAGTCTGCGAGCGGATGAACGACACCAGTTCGTTGGCATACTGGAACTCGCCAATGCTGTGCATGCCGGAAGGCAGGTCGCCGCGCAAGGCGACGATGTGTTTGATGCCCATGTCCTTGTAGGCAAGCAGCAGCGCGCGGACATTGTCGCGGGTGGATCCGACGCAGGACAGATGCGGTGTCGCAACGTGTCCCTCGGCGTGAATTTGTTTGATCGTCTCCAGCGTGCGATCTTGTGTTGAGCCGCCCGCGCCGAAAGTGACTGAAAAGTATTCCGGCTTCAGCACAGCGAGGCGCTGGCGTACGACGGTCAGCCGTTCCACACCTTCCGGCGTTTGCGGCGGATAGAACTCAAAACTGATCGGTGTTTTTGCGATTGCCATGTTTTCTCACAAGTAGTTGTGTGGCGGCTGAACTCAGCGCCCAGGAGAAAATGCTGTACAGGACTGCGCCCAGCACGCCGTGCCAGAAACTGTCGACCACGAACCCGCGCAGGATGGAACCCGCAAACCAGAACATCAACCCGTTGATCACGAGGATGAACAGTCCCAGCGTGAGCACGGTCACAGGCAGAGTCAGTACGACGAAGATCGGGCGAATAAGCGTGTTGACGAGGCCGAGGATAAAGGCGGCAATGAAGGCCGCCATGAATCCGTCCACATGGATACCCGGCACGAAGTTCGCCACCGCCACCAGGGCGAGGGCGTTCAAAGTCCAGATGAGTAACAGTCGTAGCAGCATTGTTCTCTATAAATATTGAAAGGGGCGGGGGAAACCCGCCCCGACATCATACCCGCTCAGGCGGCTTAGTAGCGGTAGTGGTCGGCCTTGTACGGACCTTCCTTGGGCACGTTGATGTAAGCGGCCTGCTGGTCGGTCAACTCGGACAGTTGCGCGTTCAGCGTCTGCAGTTGCAAACGCGCCACCTTCTCGTCGAGATGCTTGGGCAAAGTATAGACGCCCACCGGATACTTGTTGCTGCCCTTCACTGCTTCTGTCCATAGCTCGATCTGTGCGATGGTTTGGTTGGCGAAGGAAGACGACATCACGTACGACGGATGGCCCGTACCGCAGCCCAGGTTCACCAGACGACCCTTGGCCAGCAGGATGATGCGCTTGCCGTCCGGGAAAATCACGTGATCGACTTGCGGCTTGATTTCTTCCCACTGGTATTTTTCCAGCGAGGCGACGTCGATCTCGTTGTCGAAGTGGCCAATGTTGCACACGATGGCGTTGTTCTTCATCTTCACCATGTGGTCATGAGTGATCACGTGGAAGTTACCGGTGGTGGTGACAAAGATGTCGGCCTTGTCGGCGGCATATTCCATGGTGACCACGCGGTAGCCTTCCATCGCGGCTTGCAGCGCGCAGATCGGGTCGATCTCGGTGACCCACACTTGCGCGGACAATGCGCGCATGGCTTGTGCGCAGCCTTTGCCCACATCGCCGTAACCGACAATGAGGGCGACCTTGCCCGCAATCATCACGTCGGTGGCGCGCTTGATGCCGTCCACCAGCGATTCGCGGCAGCCGTACAGGTTGTCGAACTTGGACTTGGTAACGGAGTCATTCACATTAATGCCGGGGAACTTGAGTTCACCGCGTTGGTGCATCTGGTACAAGCGGTGCACGCCAGTGGTGGTTTCTTCGGTCACGCCCTTCACGGCAGCGAGACGCTTGGAATACCAGGTCTTGTCTTGTGCCAGCTTGGCCTTGATAGAGGCGAACAGGCAGGTTTCTTCTTCAGAACCCGGCTTGCTGATCAGCGAGGCATCTTTTTCGGCGCGTGCGCCGAGGTGCAGCAACAACGTTGCATCGCCGCCATCGTCCAGGATCATGTTGGTCAAACCACCATCCGTCCATTCGAAGATGCGGTGCGTGTAATCCCAGTATTCGGTCAGTGTTTCACCCTTGACCGCAAACACGGGTGTGCCACCGGCAGCGATGGCAGCGGCTGCATGATCCTGCGTCGAGAAGATGTTGCACGAAGCCCAGCGCACGTCCGCGCCGAGCGCTTTCAGCGTTTCGATCAGCACAGCGGTCTGGATGGTCATGTGCAGCGAGCCGGTGATGCGCGCGCCTTTCAGAGGTTGCGTTTTGGCAAATTCTGCACGGATGGCCATCAGGCCGGGCATTTCGGTTTCGGCGATGGCGATTTCTTTGCGGCCCCAGGAGGCCAGGTTGATGTCGGCGATGACGTAGTCTTTGGTAGACATATAACACTCCATTCACAAGAAAAATGAATGGGCGCCGTTGCAACATGTTGAGCCATCCCCTCCGAGCCTGACAGGTTCACCAAACGGTGACTGCTGCAGCGCCCCTCGGCGGGATGGGTGTTACGAATTACAGTCCAGCGTCTGCTCTCAGAGCGGCCGCCTTGTCGGTAGCTTCCCAGCGGAACTCCGGCTCTTCACGACCAAAGTGACCGTAGGCGGCTGTCTTCTGATAGATCGGCCGCAGCAGGTCGAGCATCTGCACGATGCCTTTCGGACGCAGGTCGAAGTGTTTTGTGACTAGCGCAGTGATTTTTTCGTCGGAAATCTTGCCCGTGCCATAAGTCGTGATCATGATGCTGGTGGGTTGTGCCACGCCGATGGCGTAGCTGATCTGCACCAGGCATTTGTCGGCCAAACCGGCCGCGACAATGTTCTTCGCCACATAGCGACCGGCGTAAGCGGCCGAGCGGTCGACCTTGGACGGATCCTTGCCGGAGAATGCACCGCCACCGTGCGGGGCTGCGCCGCCGTAGGTGTCGACGATGATCTTGCGGCCGGTCAGGCCGGCGTCACCATGCGGGCCGCCGATGACGAAACGACCGGTCGGGTTCACCAAATACTTGATGTCGCCCTTGATGAGTTCCTTCGGCAACACGGGTTTGATGACCTCTTCAATGATCGCTTCGCGGATTTGTTCCAGCGAGATGTCCGGGGAATGCTGTGTGGAAAGCACCACGGTATCGATGCTGAAAGGTTTGTCATCCACATACTTGATGGTGACTTGCGACTTTGCGTCCGGACGCAGCCAGTTCAAGCGGCCATCACGGCGCAGTTGCGCCTGGCGTTCGACCAGGCGGTGCGACAAATAGATCGGCAGCGGCATCAGCACATCGGTTTCGCGGCAGGCATAACCGAACATCAGCCCCTGATCGCCGGCGCCCTGGTCGAGGGTGTCGTCGTAGGCTTTGTCCACGCCTTGCGCGATGTCAGGGCTTTGCGTGCCGTAGCATACATGAACGGAACAACCGTCGGCGTCGAAGCGCAGGTTGGGATCGTCATAGCCGATCTTGCGGACGGTTTCGCGCGCCACTCTGGCGAAATTGACCTGGGCGTTGGTGGTGATTTCACCCGCCAAAACGATCAAGCCTGTGGTGACCAGCGTTTCAGCGGCAATGCGTGAATGCTTGTCCTGCGCTAGAATCGCGTCAACGATAGCATCTGAGATTTGGTCTGCAACCTTGTCCGGATGGCCCTCGGACACGGATTCGGATGTAAAAAAGTATTCGCTCATGGCTCTCCGATTGTTTCTTGAATAATTTATTGGGCGCGCAGTATATCAAATCCTTGCATTGTTGATTTAACGGGTTTTCTTGAATGGTTATTCTGTTTGATGTTTTAGCGCGTCTGCCTTTGTCGGTATTGCACCGGCTCGGTGCGCTAATTGGCTGGGTGACCTATCTGTCTTCTTCCCGCTATTCGTCCCGGTTGCGTGAAAACCTGCAAAAGGCAGGCGTGACGGGAACGGAATCCGAGGCTCGCCGATTGCTGCACACCAACATCCGTGAAATGGGCAAAGGGATAATGGAATTGCCTTGGGTGTGGCGGCGTCCTTTGGCGAAGGTGGTCGCCAGCGTCAAACAGTGTCACGGTTGGGAACACTTCGAGGCCGCACATGCGCAAGGCAGGGGGGTGATAACGCTCACGCCGCACATTGGCTGCTTCGAAGTCATCGGTTTGTATATTGCCGCACGCATGCCGATGACTTGCATGTACCGACCGCCACGCTGGAAATTTCTGGATACGCTGATGCATGAAGGGCGCGAACGCGGACAAATGGCGCTGGCGCCAACCGATCTGGGCGGCGTGCGTCAGTTGCTCAAGGCACTCAAGAAGGGACAAGTCATCGGCGTGCTGCCGGACCAGGTGCCGGGCAATGGTGAGGGCGAATGGGTGCCGTTCTTCGGGCGTCCCGCTTACACCATGACGCTGATCGGACGCCTTGCCGAGTCCAGCGGCGCGTCCGTAGTGATGTGCCATTGCGAGCGCCTGCCGCGCGGGGAAGGCTATGCCTTGCATTTCACGCCAATGTCTTTCGAAGCGGGTATTTCTATCCCGCGACAGATGAATGCGGCGCTGGAGGCAGTGATACGCAATCACCCCGGACAGTATCTGTGGAGCTATAACCGTTACAAAGTTCCGCGCGGCGCGTTGCCGCCGGATGCAGTCAAGGAGCATTGATGTTGGCACGACTCGGCGTTTTTATATTCTGGCTGATCCATTTTTTGCCGTTCCGCATCATTGTCGCCATTGGAAATGCACTGGGTACGCTGGCCTATCCGTTTGCCGCAGAACGACGCAGGGTAGGCGACATCAATCTCAGACTGTGCTTTCCCGACATGGATGAGCCGTCGCGCAAAAGGTTGTTGCGCGCTCATTTTAAAATGTTCATGCGCGGCCTCATCGAGCGCAGCATTCTGTGGTGGTCGAGTGCGGAGCGCATCAACGGCTTGATACGCGTCGAAGGCGTCGAGCATTTTGACGCGATCAAGGATAAACCGTCGATTTTGCTTACCCCGCATTTTGTTGGTATGGATGCAGGCGGGCAATGGATTGCGCAACACACCGACACCGTGTGCATGTATGCGAACCAGAAGAACGTGTACCTGACCGAGTTGCTGTTGCACAAGCGCGCGCGCTTCCGCAACCAGCACCTCTATTCGCGGCAGGAAGGGCTGCGTCCCATTCTCAAGGGGATGCGCAAAGGCATGCCGTTCGTCTATCCGCCGGATCAGGATCAGGGAATCAAGGACGGTGCGTTCATTCCTTTCTTCGGCGTGCCTGCCGCGACCATGACCTCGCTGCCGCGCATCGCGCAGATGACCGACGCGAAGGTGGTGCCCAGCATTACGCGCGTGCTGCCCGGCGGAGAGGGCTATGTGCTGACTTTCTACCCCGCGTGGGAGAATTATCCGAGCGGTGACGACATTGCCGATGCGCGTAAGATGAACGCCTTTATCGAAGACCGCATTCGCGAAATGCCGGAGCAGTATTTCTGGTTGCACAAGCGCTTTAAAACACGGCCTGAGGGTGAAAATAGATTCTATTGAGCACGTGGCGGGTAGCCTGTAGTTTGTAGCCAACCCGGTTTTGCTACCCGCTACAGGCTACGAGCTACAAGCTTAAGGAGCAGTTATGAAATATAAAGACCTGCGCGACTTCATCTCCCAGTTGGAGAATATCGGCGAACTCAAGCGCGTGACCGCGCCCGTTTCCACCCATCTGGAAATGACCGAGATTTGCGACCGCGTATTGCGTGCGCAAGGTCCGGCGGTACTGTTCGAGAACGTGGTCGGGCACAAGATGCCCGTGCTGGCCAATCTGTTCGGCACGCCGCGCCGCGTGGCGCTGGGCATGGGCGAGGAAAGCGTGAATGCATTGCGCGATGTCGGAAAGTTGCTGGCTTACCTGAAAGAGCCGGAACCGCCCAAGGGATTGAAGGACGCGTGGGAGAAATGGCCGATTCTGAAGCAGGTGCTTACCATGTCGCCGAAGGTGCTGTCGTCGGCGCCCTGCCAGGAAATCGTGTGGGAAGGCAAGGATGTCGATCTCTCCAAATTGCCAGTCCAGCATTGCTGGCCGGGCGATGTTGCTCCGCTGATTACCTGGGGACTGGTGGTCACGCGCGGACCCAACAAGCCGCGCCAGAATCTGGGCATTTATCGCCAGCAGGTCATCGCGCCGAACAAGGTTATCATGCGCTGGCTGGCACATCGCGGCGGGGCGCTGGATTTTCGCGATCATTGCGAGAAGAACCCGGGACAACCGTTCCCAATCGCGGTGGTAATCGGTGCCGATTCGGCGACCATCCTCGGCGCTGTGACTCCGGTGCCTGATTCATTGTCCGAGTACCAGTTTGCGGGATTGCTGCGCGGCAGCAAGACTGAATTGGTGAAATGTATGGGCAGCGATTTGCAAGTGCCCGCTTTCGCCGAGATCGTGCTGGAAGGTGTGATCAATTCGGGCGAGACCGCGCTGGAAGGCCCGTACGGCGACCACACCGGTTATTACAACGAGCAGGACAAGTTTCCCGTGTTCACCATCCAGCGCATCACCATGCGCCGCGATGCTATCTATCACTCAACCTATACCGGCAAGCCTCCCGACGAACCGGCCATGCTGGGCGTGGCGCTGAACGAAGTGTTTGTGCCGCTGCTGCAAAAGCAATTCCCCGAGATCGTCGATTTCTACCTGCCGCCGGAAGGGTGTTCCTATCGCATGGCGGTGGTCAGTATCAAAAAGCAATATGCCGGGCACGCCAAGCGCGTGATGTTCGGCATCTGGAGTTTCCTGCGCCAGTTCATGTATACCAAATTCATCATCGTGGTGGACGACGACATCGACGTGCGTGAATGGAAAGAAGTCATGTGGGCGATCACCACGCGCATGGATCCGGTGCGCGACACACTGCTGGTGGAGAACACTCCCATCGACTACCTCGACTTTGCCAGCCCGGTATCGGGTCTGGGCGGCAAGATGGGGCTGGACGCGACCAACAAATGGCCGGGCGAGACGCAACGCGAATGGGGTACGCCTATCGTGATGGATGCAGCAGTTAAGGCCAGGGTGGATGCGATGTGGAGTGAGTTGGGGTTCTAATCCTGAGAACAAATGGATTGTAGCGGTACAAAAAAAGCCGGGCGAACCCGGCTTCGGCATCGGGGATGTATCAGATTAGAAGCTGTACAGCATGCCCACTGAGAAAGCCTTTACGCCGATATCCTGGCTGGCACCGGGAGTTGTCCAGTCATTTGCTCCTACGCCGAGTTTGACCTTGCCAAAATCCTGGTAGTGAACGCGAACTGCGAAGTGCGGGTTGATGTTGTACTGGCCGCCGAGGCCATACATCAGGTTGGTCTTGCTGCCACTCGCCGAAGTCACGACTGTCGGAGCAAAACTGCCGCCAGTTATGGTGGCTGTATAATCCACCTTGGTATTGGCCGCCCCCAGCTTCGCTATCACATCGAATTTGCTGCCGATCGGGAAGGTTCCGACTAAAGCAACCTGTAGCGCGGAAGCCTTCAATTTTTCGGTAGCTTCAGCTGAGCCGCCGGTCGACTTGATGGTCGAGTCCCCGGAAGCCAGGTAGCCTGCCTCCACGCCGATAAGCTGGCTGAAGCGATAGCCGCCGCCCAACGTGATTGATACGGGGCTAAGGAAGGTGGCCGTTCCCAATTGGCTCATCGGTTTGCCGAGGCCGGCAAACCCCGGTTCTACCAAAACATAGCCTCCCTGACTGGCCGCAACGGCAGGCGCGGAAATGGTTGCGGAAAGCAGCAGGGCGGCGGCGATTTTCTTCATAATATTTTCTCTTTCGGTTTATCAATGCCATTTGCGAACGGCAAATGGCTCGCGCATTCTCGTTGCTTCCCACACTGAGGTAAAGGATAAAGAAGTACTAGATATTCTTTCCGGTTGCTTTTGCGCGATGAGGCTGATACGCGATTACTTGCGTGCGACCCACTCGATCAAGGCATCTTGCGCATCCTGTCCGCGTTTGGCATAGGGATGATTGATGAAGAACACGACGATCCATTCGCGGCCGCTCTTTGATTTCACATAACCCGCGAGGGCTTTGACGCCTTCCAGCGAGCCGGTCTTAAGGTGGGCGTGGCTGGCGGCCGGACTGTCCCTGAGGCGGTTTTTCACTGTGCCGTCCACGCCGAGGATGGGCAAGGAGGCCTGCAATTCGGCGCTCAACGGATGATTGGAGGCATGTTGCAGTAGTTGCGCCATGTGCGCGGCGCTGATGCGTTCCCTGCGTGAAAGGCCGGCGCCGTTTTCCAGTACTATCTCGGGAAAACGCAGGTGGTTCTGCCCCATCCATGCTTGCATGACCAGCATGCTGCGCTCAATGCTCATGTGTCCCATGCGTTCCGATGGGCAGGGGAATGCGGGCTGGGCCGACACGGCACTTTGAGCCTGTATGTTTTCCGGCAAAGGAACGCTGTCCGAAGCAAGCGGCAGGGCTTCACCCAGCGTCAGGAACAATTGCCGCGTCATGACGTTGTTGCTGAACTTGTTGATGTCGCGAATGACGGCGCTTAGCGGTTCGGAAAGATGCGTGGAAAAAAGCGTCGCATTACCGCCGAGCGTACCCTCGATTTCCTTGCCTTGCAGTGTGCCGCCCAGTTCTTTCCATACCGCGCGGAATACGGCTCCCACATAACGTGTATGCGGCAAGACACTGAGGTTTTGTTCGCGTTCGCCGCATCCGACGGGATAGTCGCCTTGCAGTACGACGCTGTCACCGTTGGGCTGCACGGAAAAAAGGTCGTGCCAGTTGTCGCAGTTCATTTTTTCGCTATTCGGGGTCAACTGGTTGTCCAGCGTGATGCCGTCCAGCGGAGGCTCGGTGACGACTCTCAAGCCGGGCCCTTCCGGCATGTACCGCAAGCGCAGCGTATTGAAGTTGATCAGCAACGCATCCGGGCCGACGTTGTAGGCGCGTAAGGGATCATCGTCAAATTCAGCAGGATTGTAGATAGGCAGTTCGTAGTAACTGCGATCAAGCATGAGGTCGCCGCGGATTTCGCGCAAACCGCGTGCGCGCAACTCACTCAGCCACAGCCAGAATTGCTCGATGGTGAATTTCGGATCGCCGTAACCTTTAAGTATCAGGTTGCCGTTCAGCACGCCGTCTTTCAATTCGCCGTCTATCCATGCTTCGGTCTTCCAGGTGTAGGCCGGGCCGAGCAGGTCCAGTGCGGCATAGGTGCTGAGCAGCTTCATGGTCGAAGCCGGACTCATTGCGCGGCGAGCGTTGATGTCAATGAGGGGTACCTGCTTGCCAACTTCGATCACTTCGACCGCGATGGCGGATTGCGGAATATTTGCTCTCTTCAACTCCTGCCGCACAGCTTCGGGCAGCGGGGCGGAGTTTGCATTGGCGATCAGACAGAGAGCGAGGAGCGGGGTACGAATGAATCTCATGTCAGCACGTCGATGATGCTCAGGGTGCGGGTGACGAGCAGTCGCATCTCGTCCTCGCCAATGACGTAGGGCGGCATGAAATAGACCGTGTTGCCCATGGGGCGCAACAGGAGTTCTTGTTGCAAGCCGAGGCTGAAACAGCGCTGGGCAAAATCGGCATGCGGCGTGTCGACTTCAAACGCCCAGATCATGCCGGTGTTGCGGAAGTGCTTCACCCTGGGATGGTCGCGCAGCGGCTGGGCAATATGGTTGAACAATACTGCCTTGTCGCGGTTGAGGTTCAAGACATCGTCCTGAGCAAAGATATCCAGCGTGGCCAATGCGGCACGGCAGGCCAGCGGATTGCCGGTATAGGAATGTGAATGCAGGAAGCCGCGTGCCATTTCATCGGCGTAGAAAGCTTTATAGATATCGTCCGTCGTCATCACGATGGAAAGCGGCAGGTAGCCGCCGGTGATGCCCTTGGAGAGCAGCAGAAAATCCGGCCTGATGTGCGCCTGTTCGCAGGCGAATAGCGTTCCCGTTCTGCCCATACCGACGGCAATCTCATCAGCAATCAAATGCACGTTGTATTGTGAACACAACTCGCGTGCATGGATCAGGTAGGCCGGGTGATACATCGCCATGCCCGCCGCTCCCTGTACCAGCGGCTCGATGATGAAAGCGGCAATGTGTTCGTGGTGACGTTGCAGATGTTCGTCGAGCGCATCTGCGCAACGCTGGGCAAAGCTTTCCGCGCTTTCCCCATTATTTGCATAGCGCCAATCCGGACTGGGCACGGTGGCGTTCTGTTTGATCAACGCGCCGTAAGCGTCGCGGAACAACGCGACATCAGTGACCGACAGTGCGCCCAGTGTTTCGCCGTGGTAGCTGTTCTGCAGGCTGATGAACTGCGTCTTCTCCGGTTTGCTGTTGTTGCGCCAATAGTGCGCACTCATTTTCAGGGCGATCTCAGTGGCTGAGGCGCCGTCCGAACCGTAGAAACAATGCCCCAGTCCGGCAGGAGCGAGTTCGCGCAGCCTTTCCGACAGTTGCACCACCGGTTCGTGGGTGAAGCCTGCCAGCATTACGTGTTCCAGTTTGCCGAGTTGGTCGGTGAGGGCCGCATTGATGCGCGGGTTGCAATGCCCGAACAGGTTGACCCACCAGGAACTCACTGCATCCAGATAGCGCTTGCCGTCCGGGTCGTAGAGCCAAACACCCTCGCCGCGCGTGATGGGAACCAGCGGCAGCGTCTCGTGTCGTTTCATCTGGGTGCACGGGTGCCACACAGCGGACAGGCTGCGCGTGAGGAGGTCGGAGTTGGCGTGGGCTGGCATACACGGAATCATAACGGAGTTTGAACCTGGCGTAAGATGCAGACGTTGAAATCATTCGCGGAGACGGCCATGCGCATCTTGATCACAGGCGGGACAGGATTGATCGGGAGGTCTCTTTGCAAGGCCCTTCTGGCGGATGGTCATCAACTGACGGTATTGAGCCGTCATCACGAGTCGGTTGCAGCCAAATGCGGCGTTGGTGTAATGGCGATGACCTCTTTGAGTGAGTGGCTACCTGAACATACATTCGATGCCGTCATCAATCTGGCGGGCGAACCTATCGTGGATGCCTTGTGGTCGGCCAAGCGCAAACAAGTGTTAAGGAATAGTCGCATTGCATTGACTGAAAAACTGGTGCAATGCATCGCTGCTGCCAAACAAAAGCCTTCGGTGCTGTTGAGCGGCTCGGCCGTGGGCTTCTATGGCAATGGCGGCGATAAGGAATTGTATGAGAGTGCCAGCGCGGGCAACGACTTTGCGGCGAGCCTTTGCCAGGATTGGGAACGTGCAGGATTAGCCGCCAAAGCATCTGGTGTTCGCGTCTGTTCGTTGCGCACCGGTCTGGTATTAAGTAAAAGCGGCGGACTGCTGGGAAAAATGTTGCTGCCTTTCAAGCTCGGCTTGGGGGCGCGCTTGGGCAACGGCAAGCAATGGATGAGCTGGGTACATATCGACGATTATGTGGCGATGGTGCTTTGCCTGTTGCAGGACGATCAAATGTCCGGTCCGTTCAATATGACCGCTCCCAATCCGGTAACCAATGCCGACTTTACCCGGGTGCTGGCACGCACGCTGCATCGCCCGGCCATATTGGTTGCTCCGGCCACCATGTTGCGGTTGGCCATGGGCGAGCGTGTCGCGCTGCTGCTGGAGGGGCAGCGCGTGCTGCCGGCAAACCTGACGGACGCAGGGTACCAATTCAAATACCCCCAATTAGGTAGCGCTTTGGATGCTTTGTTGCGCCGCTAGCATCCTGTTTCCCGGATAAATTTCATCGCCGCCCTTGAAATAGGGCGCGCTAGCCCCTATTATTAGCAGTCCTAGGCGGGGAGTGCTAACCACTATTGGTTGGTCGTCCAAAAGCTAATAACGCTGACATCCCGCCCTCGTTTTTAATCAACTCAATGTTTTTAGGAGATAAAGCATGAAGATTCGTCCCTTGAGCGACCGTGTCATCGTCAAGCGTTTGGAAGCTGAAACAAAGACCGCATCCGGAATCATCATTCCCGATGCCGCTACCGAAAAGCCCGATCAGGGCGAAATCGTTGCCATTGGCAACGGCAAAGTCGGTGACGACGGCAAGCTGCTTCCTATGAATGTGAAGGTCGGTGATCGCGTTCTGTTCGGCAAATATTCCGGTCAAGCCTTCAAGATCGATGGTCAGGAACTGTTGACCATGCGTGAAGACGACATCATTGGCGTAGTCGAGAAGTAATTTTTCGCCGGGCGAAAAATTCTTTCCGTTCCAAATAAATTTCAGGAGAAATAAACATGGCAGCTAAAGACGTTAAATTCCATGATGCAGCACGTGCCAAGATGGTCGTGGGTGTCAACATTCTGGCCGATGCGGTCAAAGTAACGCTGGGCCCTAAAGGCCGTAACGTGGTTCTGGACCGTTCCTACGGTTCTCCCACTATCACCAAGGACGGCGTATCCGTTGCCAAGGAAATCGAGCTGAAGGACAAGTTCGAGAACATGGGCGCGCAAATGGTCAAGGAAGTTGCTTCCAAGACTTCCGACGTGGCCGGTGACGGAACAACCACCGCAACCGTGCTGGCTCAATCCATCGTGCAGGAAGGCATGAAATTCGTTGCCGCCGGCATGAACCCGATGGACCTGAAGCGCGGTATCGACCAGGCGGTGATTGCCGCCGTGGCAGAGCTGAAGAAGATCTCCAAGCCTTGCACCACCACCAAGGAAATCGCCCAGGTTGGCAGCATCTCCGCCAACTCCGACACCGTGATCGGCGAGAAAATTGCTGCTGCGATGGAAAAAGTGGGCAAGGAAGGCGTCATCACCATTGAAGATGGACAAGGTCTGGAAGATGAACTGGACATCGTGGAAGGTATGCAATTCGACCGCGGTTACCTGTCTCCCTACTTCATCAACAACGCAGAAAAGCAAATTGCCGCGATGGAGAATCCCTTCATCCTGTTGCATGACAAGAAGATCTCCAACATCCGTGACTTGCTGCCCCTGCTGGAACAAATCGCAAAAGCAGGCCGTCCGCTGCTGATCGTCGCTGAAGATGTTGACGGCGAAGCACTGGCTACTCTGGTTGTGAACAACATCCGCGGCATTCTGAAGACTGTTGCCGTCAAGGCGCCTGGTTTCGGTGATCGTCGCAAGTCGATGCTGGAAGACATCGCCATCCTGACCGGCGGTACTGTCATTGCCGAAGAAGTCGGTCTGACTTTGGAAAAAGCGACACTGGCTGAAATGGGCCAAGCCAAGCGCATCGAAGTGGGCAAGGAAAACACCACGATCATTGACGGCGCAGGCAAGCACGAGGCAATTTTGGGTCGCATTGCTGAAATCAAGAAGCTGGCTGAAGATTCCACCAGCGACTATGACAAGGAAAAATTGCAGGAGCGTCAGGCCAAGCTGTCCGGCGGTGTTGCCGTGATCAAGGTTGGCGCTGCAACCGAAGTCGAAATGAAGGAAAAGAAGGCGCGCGTGGAAGATGCATTGCACGCGACCCGTGCTGCTGTTGAAGAAGGCATCGTTCCCGGAGGCGGCGTAGCTCTGCTGCGCGCCAAGTCGGCGGTTGCCGGCCTCAAGGGTGTGAACCACGACCAGGACGCCGGTATCACTATCGTGCTGCGCGCGATGGAATCACCAATCCGCGCCATTGTTCAGAACGCAGGTGATGAGCCTTCGGTAGTGGTGAACAAGGTATTGGAAGGCAAGGGTAGCTTCGGTTACAACGCATCCACCAGCGAGTATGGCGACATGCTGGTCATGGGCGTGGTCGATCCGACCAAGGTAACGCGCGTTGCACTGCAGAATGCAGCTTCCATCGCTGGTCTGATGCTGACCACTGCTTGCATGGTTGCCGAATTGCCGGAAGACAAGCCGGCTGCTGGCGGCATGGGCGGGGATATGGGCGGCATGGGTGGCATGGGCGGCATGATGTAATTTGAACCTACTGCGCAACCTGATTGCGGCGTTGCGCGGTGCTCGAAATCCTCATGTACTAATGTACATTCCGGTTTCTGTGCTCCGTGCGCCTTGCACTCAGGCTGCTCGCTACGGTTCAAACCGGTATTGCAGTCAACAAACCCCGCCTGCGCGGGGTTCGTTTTTTATATTGCCCGCAATGCGGCTTGCCGCTACAATGCGCGCCTTCGTTTTACCCAATCCGTCAGGAAAGGGTGCAAAAAATGGCCTGGTAGCTCAGTCGGTAGAGCAGAGGATTGAAAATCCTTGTGTCGGTGGTTCGATTCCGCCCCGGGCCACCAAATTTCGCGTGCGGCAGCACGCAAAATGGTAGATCGGGGGTTGTTATCCCCCGGGCCACCAATAACACTAAAGAAGCCCAACCCTTACAGGTTGGGCTTCTTTCTTTTCGATCCACCTAAGCAGTGTCCAGCTATGGCATCATTGCATGACTGAGTCGCAAGGGGGCGATGTCAGTTCGGGGTTAAGGGGATATCGAGCATGGTCACTATGCCATTTTGGAAAAAGATATTGGCGGGCGGAAATGCCAACGCACTTTCTGCATTGCTGGCTGTGGTGTGCATCTCCAGTGTGCTGTTTCTCTACTACACACAGAATTCTTTCCTCGAGGCCTTTGAGGCCAAGACGTACGACCTGCGCTTCAAGGATCTGCGCGGACCGATCCCTCCCAATCCTGATATAGCCATCATTGCTTTCGACGAAAAGAGCATTGCCGAGTTGGGCAGGTATCCGTGGAGTCGCGACAGCTATGCGAAGCTGATCGACAAACTGGCGGCAGCAAAGGCCAAGGTGGTTTTATTCGACGCATTTTTTCCGGAACGTGTAAATGCGAAAAATGATCAGCTGTTCGCAGTATCAGTCAAACGGGCAGGCAATGTGGTGCTGGCTGCAGCCTTGCATTTTGATAAAGAAGCGCACGTGACATCAATTACCCGTAGTCTGCCTGAGATTGAACGTGGCTTGGCCGGTGTCGGGTTAATCAATATGTTTCCGGATGATGATGGCGTAATGCGTCGCATCCCGCTCTTGTTGGAGAAGGACGGAAAGCAAATGCCTTCGCTCGGGTTGGTGGGAGCGATGTTGGCGCTGGGAGAATCCAAATATGTTGCGGGTGATTTCGATATTGCTTTGGGTGCGCGCCGCATTCCGGTCGATGGCGAATACAAGATGTGGATCAATTATGTGGGCGGGCCCGGTATCTATCCACGTTACTCTTTTACCGATGTGATGAATGGGCGCATCCCCGCCGAAAAGTTGAAGGGGAAAATATTTTTTGTCGGTGCGACCGCTTTGGGAATCTACGATATGCGGGTGACGCCTTTTGATGGCAATACTCCGGGAGTTGAGTTGCATGCCACCGTTGCCGACAACATCATCAGTGGACGTTATATTCGTCAAGGTGGTCCGGAAGCGTTGATTGATATTGTGTTTATCGTTGTATTGGGAGCGCTTGCCTATTGGCTGACTACACGTTTGCATCAGTCTCGTGCGATTCCTGCGACAGTCGTATTGTTGTGCGGCTATATCTGGTTTACGACTTACATGTTTAATCACGGGCAGTGGATCAACATGATCTACCCGGTCATCTCGGTCGTGATTTCAGTACTGGTCGGAAGCGGTTTCCGCTACGTGGTGTTGGAGCGCAGAGCGCGTGAAATGCGCTCGATGTTCTCCAGTTATGTCTCGCCAAAGCAGGTCGCGCGGCTGGAGAAAGACCCCGAGGCAGCCAAGATCGGCGGCGACAACAAGGAAGTGACGGTGTTGTTTACCGATATCAAGGGTTTCACATCGTTCAGCGAGGCTCATCCACCGCAGGAGGTGGTGTCGCGGCTCAATCAGTACCTGGGGGCGATGGTGAAGGTAATCGAGCAACATGACGGCACCATAGACAAGTTTATCGGCGACGGCATCATGGCGTACTGGGGCGCACCGCTGGCGCAGCCCGATCATGCCAAGCTGGCTATTGATTGCATCAAAGCCATAAACGCGCGGATGAGGGAGTTGCATACTCAATGGCAAGCTGAAGGTCTGGAAGCATTCGCAATACGGTGCGGAATTCAATCTGGCGAGGTGGTGGCGGGCAATGTGGGCCTCGCGGGCAAGAAGATGGAATATACCGTGATCGGCGATACGGTGAACCAGGCGGCGCGTCTTGAAAGCACGGCAAAATACTATGGTGTGACTTATCTGGTAGGTGAAGACACCTATAAAAGAACCCGCGAAATTTGCCGATATAGAGAACTGGACAAGATACGTGTAGTGGGCAAACTGCTACCCGTTACAATCTATGAGCCGCTGGAGGGCCTGTCTATGCTGGACGAGGCGACCGCGGGACGTTTTGCAACTGCATTAACCTTGTACAGGGCTAGGGATTGGGAAAAGGCGCGAGCTGCGTTTAAGGTGGTGTTGGAGGCCGCGGCTGACGACAAACCCAGTAAAATATACATTGAGCGGTGCGAGTATTTCTTGCAAAACCCGCCAGTTCAGGAGTGGGACGGCGTGTTTAACCGCTCCGAGAAATGAAAAAAGAATAATGACCCAGGATTATCCCGGGTCGGAAATTTAGTCAGTATTTTGAATAGGTCAGGAAAATGCGAAATATATTCTTTGCGATTGCATTGCTGTTTTTCTCCTCGGCTATCTGGGCAGCAGACGCCGTGGTTGCTTCAACCAATGGTTTTTCCAAAGCCGATTTTCGCAATGAGGTAGCAATGCCAAAATTGCGCAAGTTGCTCGGCGCGAGTGGCGGCAATCTGTATATCTCCAGGCAAGACGGTTCGGTGGATGTGGTGGACAAGGAAGGCAAGACGGTAATGACCTTGGCCACAAAGAATGGCGACACCGAGTTGCTTAAAAGACCGGAGGCGTCCGCAGTTGCCAACGAAACCATTTATGTGGTGGACAGCAAGCTGGATCAGGTTGTCATGTACGACTTGTCCTCGGGGAAATACCTGGGGCGTTTTGGCAGCAAGGCGGGTGGCAATCTGGGAGGTGGGGCAGCACTTGATGAGCCGCAGGGAGTCGCTGTCTACGAAGGCGTAGTGTATGTCTCTGATTCCGGTCACGAACGGATACAGATGTTCGGCATCAACGGCGTATTTCTGGCTGCCCTGCCTTTGAGTCCGCCGGCTTCGGGCGGAGCAGTGAAGGAGAAGGTCTATAAGCTGGGCGAACCTACGGATATCGCCCTGGATGCTCAAGGGCGTATCTATGTTCGCGACGCGGACGACAAATCGATCAAGGTGTACAGGTCAAACGGGGAATACCTGCGTACGCTGTCCAACACCGGCAAACCGGTTGCGCTGAGCGTAGCCGAGGACGGCATTTATGTCGCGGACGAGAACAGTTTCAGCATTCTGAAATACGACTTCGACGCCAATTTTGTTTACAGCTTCGGATCCGGCGGGGAAGGCAAGGCACAGTTCAAAAGCTTTTCCGGACTGGCGGTAGATCGGGCGCAACAAGTATTTGTTGGCGATGCCAAGAAATCGCTGATTGATTCTTTTGTCGGCGAGGCAGGCAAATTGCTGGACACTTTGCCCAAGACGGCGGGCCGCGCGTCGGTGAAGTGGTTGCAGAATATTCCGGAAGAGGTCGGCCCACTTGCCTGGGATGGCAAGGAGACAATTTATGCGGTCAGTCAGGACAAGAAGGGTCTGCAGTTGATACGCAAGGGATTGGTCGCGACCGAGATCAAGCCGGGTGACATGCAGATAGTTGCCTTGACTGTAGACAAGACCGGAGCCATTTGGGTGCTGGACAAAAAGAAATACCGTGTGGCGAAGCTGGATGAAAGCGGGAAAGTGCTGCTGGGTTTCGGTAGCGAAGGAAGTGGAGCAGGACAGTTCAACAATCCAACTGCAATAGCTGTTTCAGCTTCCGGCACCGTATTCGTGGCAGACCGTTCGAACCATAACGTGCAGATTTTCCGCGGTGATGGCGTGTACCTGAATGCACTGAACGGGGAGAACTCAAGCAAACTCAGTGCGCCGATCGCCATGGCGTTCGACCAGAATGAAAACTTGTACATTCTTGATGCATCGCGTGAAAGCGTGCTGGGATATTCCGCCGCAGGGCAATCCGTGGGTGAAATCGGCAGAACCAAAGAAGGCAGTCTGCTGACCAAACCGGTCTCGCTGATTGCGGCCAATGATGAGCTGATGGTGCTGGATGCTGACCAAGTCAAGGTGTTTTCGCTAAAGGGGCAACTGGTGCGTGTGTTCGGTGCTAAAGGATCCGGCGTTGGGGCATTTGATGATCCGTCCGCCATTGCCTACGGAGGCGGCCCCAATTTCATTATCTCGGATAGTGGTAACAAACGCATACAGATTCTGGCAACTTTGTACAAACCGGAAGCAGCGCAACAACTCGCGACACAGGGCAAGGTGCATTCCATCGAATTAAACTGGGCACAGGCGTCCGCACCCTATATCAAGCAATATCACATCTATCGCTCAACGAGCGAAAATGGAAATTTCAAGCAGATTGGAACAAGCCAGAATAATGCGTATACGGATCAGGATCTGGATGCCGAGGTGCGTTATTACTATCGAATCGGCGCAGAGACCTATTTCGGTTTTGAAGGAGCAACCAGTACTGTGGTGAGCGGCCAGCCGGCGAAATTTATGCCGTCGGCAATAGCAGCCGTGCAGGTGGAGACAACACCGTGGCAGGTAAAAATGAGCTGGTCAGCAGCAGACGCAAAATATTTCAGCGCGTACCGCATCTACCAGAAAGAGGGTGAGAATTTCACCAAAATAGGTGAAGTCACGCAGCCCGAATTTACCAAGGATGCGCTGACGCCGGAGACAAAGTACACCTACTACGTTTCGACGTTCAGCAGCGACGGAACAGAGTCTGAAAAAGTTGCTGTCGAGGCAACGACGCAGATTTTCAATCGCCCACCGCTGGATATCGAAGTGGTTCAGTTGCGCGATGTATTCTCCAACTCCTACAAAATTTACGAACGCGACGGGATTGGCCGGGTCAAACTGACCAACAATACCAACAAGACCATGGAACGGCTTAAGGTCACGTTTCAGTTGAAAGATTTCATGGACTTCCCGACGGAGACGAAGCTGGACAAACTGTTGCCGGGACAGAGTGGGGAAGTGGCACTCAAGGCAGTGTTCAACAACAGTATCCTTACGCTTACCGAAGACAGTTCGGTGCAGGCGATGATCGAAGCGAGCTATTTCGAGAACGGCAAGCGCGTCAGCTACAGCAAAAACCCGACCGTGAATGTTTATGACAAACACCGCCTGACCTGGGATGTTCGCGAACGCTATGCGACTTTCATCACTCCCAAGGATCCGCCAGTAATGAATTTTGCGCGGTCGATTGCGACGCAATACAAAGAGACCAAGGATGAAATACAACGTGCAGCGATGTTGTTCGATGCGCTGGGAGCATATGGATTAACTTACATACCCGACCCCAGCAATCCCTATCAGGTCAGTTCGGGCAAGGCAAATACGGTCGATTACGTCCAGTTTCCGCGCGAAACACTGGAACGCAAGTCCGGCGATTGCGACGACCTGGTGGGACTCTATTCGGCGGCACTGGAGAGTATGGGAATCGATACGCGGGTGCTGGAAGTGCCCGGCCACATGTTCATGATGTTCTCTACCGGGATTGCTGCGGAGAACGACGGCTATAACATGGACAATATGTATGTCGTCTATGACGATCAGTTATGGATACCAGTGGAGACCACCCTTCTGGGTAACGCATTTGTTACTGCGTGGGAGAAGGGCAGCGCTACCTATTACAAGTGGAAGGACAAGGGGCTGACCATACTTGACGTGCATACTGCATGGGAAGCGTACAAGCCGGCGACCTTGCCGGACTCGACCTGGAAGCCCGGCAACGTCACACGCGCAGAGATCGAAAAGAAATTCCCCAGCGATTACATGTCGATCCTGAAAATCAGTTCGCAGACAAAGACCCGTTTCTATCTTGGCGCAATCAAGAAAAATCCTTCCGATATCGATGCGCATTTGCAGTTGGGAATTATCCTGGCCAAGCTGGGTGATCGCAAAGAAGCAATGAAGTATTTCGACAAGGTGATCAGTCTGGACCCCAAGAACGCTGCAGCGCTGAATAACCGCGGCAATCTTTTCATGATTGACGACAAGTATCAGGAAGCGCAGAAATCATACCTTGCGGCGACGATGGTTTCACCCAAGGATGCCAACGTCTGGATTAACCTGGCACGCGCTTACAAGGCCACCAACGACATCAAGAAGGCCAAGGCTGCTTTTGTCAAAGCAAAGTCGCTTGATCCTGCGGTTAATGACGAGCATCGAGCCTTGTCTTTGGAACTCTTGAATGCACTTTAAAGTCGAATAAAATGTTGTACCGTGTAGCACACCTTAACCAAGGAGATCCACATGAAAAAATTGATCGCATTGTTCGTATTGTTGGGCGTGGTGCTTGCAACGCCAGCATACAGCGCCGACGATACGCAGGGAGGTTCGCTGTGGGAACGCCTGCGCAAGAAAATTGAACTGCTCACTCCCAAGAAAAAGATCAGTACCACTACGGCCGTGGGTGGCGTGCGCGGTGCGCAGGCGGATGCAGAGGAAGTCTACTGGAAAGGCGAAGCCAAAGCCCAACCGATCGATGCTGATGAATTGGCGGCTTTCAAGAGTGCCATTTCCCTGGTTGATGCGGGCGATTTGACGGGAGCTCAGGCCGCCTTTGCGGATTTTCTGAAAAAACATCCCGACAGCCGTCTGAGTGAAGACGCCAAATCAGCGTTGGCGCAGCTGCAGTCCAAGAAATAATCCGTGTAGGCAGTAGGGCCGGGCTGACTGGTGTTCAGCCCGCCCAGCCCCTATAATCCGTTCCCTTGCGAACCGGACAGTCGTTTTCCCATGCAGTTATTCACCTTTGGCATCAACCATCAGACCGCGCCGCTTGCCGTGCGCGAGCAGATTGCGTTCAATGTGGATACGCTGGATTCTGCGCTGCGCGATCTGGTAGGTAACGGTGCGGCAAAAGAAGCGACAATCCTTTCCACCTGCAACCGCACTGAAATATATTGCAGCACCAATGCCCCCGCCCATGCCGTGGATTGGCTGGCTTCTTATCATCATCTTCCTGCTGGAGAAATAGAGCCTTACATTTACCGCCTGCCGCAAGAACAAGCGGTAAAGCACGCTTTTCGAGTGGCCAGCGGGCTGGAATCCATGGTATTGGGCGAGCCCCAGATATTGGGGCAGATGAAGCAGGCCGTGCGTCAGGCCGAACAGGCCGGCACATTGGGTTTCTTGTTGCACAAATTATTTCAGCGCACTTTTTCCGTTGCCAAGGATGTGCGCACCCAGACCGAGATCGGTGCGAATCTGGTTTCCATGGCAGCAGCAGCAGTCAAACTTGCCGAGCGCATTTACCCCAGTATCGCCGAGCAACGCGTGCTGTTTATCGGCGCTGGCGAAATGATTGAATTGAACGCGGTTCACTTTGCCGCTCGTAACCCGAAACACATTACCGTTGCCAACCGTACGCTGGAGCGCGCCGAAGCGCTGGCACGGCGCATAAACGGACATGCCATTACACTGGCCGAACTGCCGGAACAATTGGCGCAGCACGACATCATCGTCACCTGCACCGCCAGCCAGTTGCCGATACTGGGTAAGGGCATGGTCGAGCGCGCACTGAAACAGCGCAAGCACCGGCCGCTGTTCATCGTCGATCTGGCTGTTCCGCGCGATGTTGAAAAAGAAGTCGCGGAACTGAACGATGTGTTCCTCTACAGCGTGGACGACTTGTCCGAAGTGGTGCGCGACGGGCTGGATGCGCGTCAGGGTGCGGTCAAGGAAGCCGAAGTCATTATCGATTCCGGCGTCAATGAATTCATCCACTGGCTGGAATCGCGCGAAGTCGTCCCGGTCATCCGCAGCTTGCGCGACCACGCAGAGCGTCAGCGCCGCCACGAAATGGAGAAAGCCCTGCGCCTGCTGGCCAGGGGGGAAGCACCCGAAAAGGTGCTGGAATCGCTGAGCATGGGGCTCACCAATAAATTCCTGCATGCACCCACGCAGGCGCTGAATCAGGCGCAAACCGGAGACAGGGACGCCTTCCTTGAGGCGGTGCATCGCATCTACCGTCTGCACGACACCGAATGAAACCGAGTATTTCCTCCAAGCTTGCCCAGCTCAGTGAACGGCTGGACGAGGTCAATAGCTTATTGAGCAGCGAAGAAGCCACGCGCAACATGGACGTGTTTCGCAAGCTTAACCGTGAGCGCGCCGAGATCGAGCCCGTGGTCGCGCTGTACCACACCTGGCAATCCTGCGAGTCTGACATTGCCACCGCACAGGAGATGGCAGGCGATCCGGACATGCGCGAATTTGCCGAGGCCGAGATCAAGGCTGGGCGCGAAAAGCTGGAGCAGCTCGAAGTCGAACTGCAAAAGCATTTACTGCCCAAGGATCCCAACGACGAACGCAACGTGTTCCTCGAGGTGCGAGCAGGCACGGGCGGCGACGAAGCGGCGATCTTTGCGGGCGATATTTTCCGCATGTATATGCGCTTTGCCGAACGCCGCCGCTGGCAGGTCGAGATCATCTCCGAAAGCCTCGGTGAAATGGGCGGCTACAAGGAAGTCATCGCGCGCATCATAGGGCAGGGGGCTTATTCCGTACTCAAGTTCGAATCCGGTGCACACCGTGTACAACGCGTGCCAGCTACCGAAACGCAAGGCCGTATCCACACCTCGGCTTGTACCGTCGCCATCCTGCCCGAGGCGGATGAGGTGGGCGAAGTGGAACTCAATCCCGCCGACCTGCGTATCGACACCTTCCGTGCCAGTGGTGCGGGCGGCCAGCACATCAACAAGACCGACTCCGCCGTGCGCATCACCCACCTGCCCACCGGCACCGTGGTCGAATGCCAGGACGGGCGCTCGCAGCACCAGAATAAGGCGCAAGCCCTGCGCGTGCTGGCGGCGCGCATCAAGGACAAACAGGAACAGGCCGCGCACAGCAAGATTGCTGCCGAGCGCAAGTCACTGGTGGGCAGCGGCGACCGTTCCGAACGCATCCGCACCTACAACTTCCCGCAGGGTCGCATCACCGATCACCGCATCAACCTCACGTTGTACAAGATGGACCAGATCATGGACGGTGAAATCAGCGAACTCACCAATGCGCTGATGGCGGAACATCAGGCAGAACTGCTGGCGGCACTGTCGCAAGAAAGCTGATGTCTTGAACGGCATCCTGGAACTCCTCCAGCGGGACATTCCACGCGTCAGTGCGATACTTGAACTCGATGCCTCAACGGCACGTATCGAGGTGCAGTCCCTGTTGCAGCACGTTCTGCAGGTTCCGCGCGCCTATCTGCTGGCACATCCGGAACAAGTTCTGGACGCAAAGCAACTGGCGTCCTATGACGCCTTATTGAGCCGCCGCCTGCAGGGCGAGCCTGTCGCCTACCTTCTGGGTGAACGCGAATTTTTCGGGCTGAACTTCAAAGTTACCCCTGCCACGCTTATCCCGCGTTCGGATACCGAACTCTTGGTCGAACTTGCCTTGCAGCGGCTGCCGCAAGGCAAAGCATGTCGCGTGCTGGACTTGGGTACAGGCAGCGGAGCGATTGCGTTGTCTATCGCCCATTCCAGACCGGATGTGGTAGTGACGGCAGTCGATGCTTCGGAGAAGGCTTTGGGAGTGGCGCGCGAGAACGCGCAGAGGTTGGGCGTTGCCAATATACGTTGCCTGCACAGCGATTGGTTCTCGGCGCTGGACGGGCAGCACTTCGATCTCATCGTTTCCAACCCGCCCTACATCGCGGCCAACGATGTCCATCTCACTCAAAGCGATGTGCGTTTTGAGCCGTTATCGGCACTGGCTTCGGGTGCAGACGGTCTGGACGACATCCGCAGTATTGTCAGCCAGGCAGATGGCTTTCTTGAGCGTGGAGCTTGGTTATTGTTGGAGCATGGCTACGACCAGGCGGTACGGGTGCGCGACATATTTCAAAAAAATAGTTTCGGAGAAATTTTTTCTGCAAAAGATATAGCCGGAATAGACCGCGTCAGCGGTGGGGTAAAGTTGCGCTAAACCCGCAAGAACAAAGGAAGTGGTGAAGACAAGGAACAAAAACCAGGCAAAAGGTATAGGCCGATATATAGGCCGTTTGGCATATATGCAACATAGTGAGCCGCCCCTACAATCCGTCCTGAGTTGTTAGAGCCTTGAGTTGCAACCAACTCAATCTTTCATACTCTCCTCCTATTCTGGGCCATCGCAAGGTGGCCCGTTTTTTTGCCTGCGATTTGGCGCAGTCTAGGAGGCGAGTAGCTTGCGAGCCCGTGCGATGGCGGCTTCCACCTGTTGCGGGGCGGTGCCGCCTGTGTGGTTGCGTGCCGCGAGCGAGCCTTCCAGCGTGAGTACGCCGTAAATATCGTCCGCAACGAGGTTGGAGAACTGCTGCAGTTCGTCCAGCTTGAGTTCGGCCAGGTCGCAGCCTTTTTGTTCTGCGTAACGCACGGCCAGAGCGACGGCCTCGTGCGCATCGCGGAATGGCAAGCCCTTCTTTACCAGGTAATCGGCCAGGTCGGTCGCCGTGGCATACCCCTGCAAGGCGGCGCGGCGCATGGCGTCCGGCTTGACGGTGATGCCGCTCATCATGTCGGCGTAGATGCGCAATGTTTGTGTCAGCGTATCCACCGTGTCGAACAAGGGCTCCTTGTCTTCCTGGTTGTCCTTGTTATAGGCCAGCGGCTGGCCCTTCATCAGGGTGAGCAGCGCGACCAGGTGGCCGTTTACACGGCCGGTCTTGCCGCGGACCAGTTCCGGCACGTCGGGGTTCTTCTTTTGCGGCATGATGGAAGAACCGGTGCAGAAGCGGTCGGCGATGTCGATGAAGCCGAAACGCGGGCTCATCCACAGGATCAGCTCTTCCGACAGGCGCGATAGATGAGTCATGACCAGCGCGGAGGCGGCCGTAAATTCGATGGCAAAGTCGCGGTCGGATACGGCGTCCAGTGAGTTCTGGCATACCGCCTCGAACCCCAGCAATTCGGCCACCATTTCGCGTTTGATCGGGTAGCTGGTGCCTGCCAACGCAGCCGCGCCAAGCGGCAGGCGGTTCACGCGGTGGCGCGCATCCCTGAAGCGTTCCACATCGCGCTGGCACATCTCGAAGTAAGCCATCAAGTGATGCGCAAAGCTTACAGGTTGGGCTACTTGCAAATGGGTGAAGCCGGGCATGATGGTGTGCGTATGATGTTGCGCCAGATTGAGCAGCGACGTCTGCAGGCCTTTGAGCAGTTCGCTGATGTCGTCAATGGCACTGCGCAAATACAACCTGATATCGGTCGCCACCTGATCGTTGCGTGAGCGCCCGGTATGCAGCCGTTTGCCGGCATCGCCGACCAGGGTGGTAAGGCGTTTTTCGATGTTCAGGTGCACGTCCTCCAGATCGAGCTGCCATTCGAAATCGCCGCTGATGATCTCGTTTTCGATCTGCGCCAGACCGCGCTGGATGTCTTTCAGGTCCTGTGCGCTGATGATCTTGCAACTGGCCAACATTTGCGCATGCGCCAGGGAGCCCTGGATATCGAACAGCGCCAGGCGCTTGTCAAAATCCACCGAAGCGGTATAACGCTTTACCAGTTCTGCCACGGGTTCGTTGAAACGTCCCGACCAGGTTTGATTGTCTTGCATCGTTGCCATGTCTTGTCCAGAATAAGCGGCAATTGAAAGGTCAAAATGCCGGAGACGCGCAGTATAAATCAAAACGTTACGCCCAAGCTGTTGCCCGACTTCCGCAATCTGGGCACAGTGTTGCGCATTATCTTGCTGGCCAACGGTATTGTGCTGTTCGGGGCTGCGTCGCAAGCCACCTCTTTGGCGGGCCTGCAGGACGGTTTGCTGCAGAGCTCGGTATTGCTTCAGCCTGTATTGCTGGCCAGTTTGCTGTTTTTGTATGCGTTGAATCCTGTGCTGCTGAGAGTCCCTTATTGGCAAGGATCATTGGCCGTGACGGCAGTCGTGACAGTGATCACGCTGATTCTTGACGAGCTTGGCGGCGAGCTGTTCTCGGCATTGGGCGATGCAGGCATGTTTCGCTACACGCGCCATGCATTGGCGGGGATCGCCATCGCGCTGGTACTGCAGGCATACTTCAAGTTGCGCATTCAGGCGCTCTCCCCGGCGAAACAGGAGGCAAGGTTACAGGCACTGCAAGCACGCATTCGGCCGCATTTTTTGTTTAACACCATCAATGCCGTGTTGAGCATCGTACGCGCCGATCCCAAGCGCGCCGAGACTGCGCTGGAAGACATGGCGGACTTGTTTCGCATGGCAATGGCCGAGCCGCATGAGATGGTGGAATTGACCAAAGAAGTGGAACTTGCGCGACAATACATGGGGCTTGAAGCCCTGCGCTTGGGCGAGCGGCTCGGGGTTCGCTGGGATACGCAAAACATGCCGCCGGACGCACTCATTCCGCCGCTGATGTTGCAGCCACTGCTGGAAAATGCCGTCTATCACGGCATTGAGCCGCTACCGCAGGGAGGGGAGATCGGGGTGCAGCTGTATCTGGATGACGATGAATTGCATCTTAAGGTGAGCAATCCGGCGCAAGCTCAGACGGAACCGTACGCCAACGGCAACAAAATGGCGCTTTCCAATATCCGCGAAAGACTGGCTCTGCTATTCGATGTCGAAGCACAGTATCAGGTAGAGAGCGATGCGAACCATTACCAGGTTCACATCATTATTCCCTACGTGACAATCAAGGCGCAATCTGAAATATGATTAATCGTATGCGCCTTGATCGTTCCCTCACCCCCGTGCCCCCTCTCCCGCGGGGAGAGGGGTACAGGGAGACGCTACGCGAAATATCCATTTCTTTGGGGCAAAAAGCATGAACGATACCGTTACGTTGCCGCTCACGGTGTTTATCGTGGACGACGAGCCGCCCGCGCGCAATCGCCTCAAGGATTTGCTGGCCGACTGCTCCGTACAGTTTCCGCTGCAAGTGGTGGGCGAGGCGGGGAACGGACGCGAAGCGCTGGACAAGCTTGCCGAGATCCCGGCCGAAGTCGTGCTGATGGACATACGCATGCCGCAAATGGACGGTATCGAACTCGCGCGTCATTTGAATAAACTCGAACAACCCCCGGTGATCATTTTCACGACAGCTTACGATGCCTATGCTATCCAGGCATTCGAACAGCATGCCATTGACTACCTGCTCAAACCGATCCGGCTCGGTCGCCTGTTTGATGCGCTTTCGCGTGCGCGCGATGCCGTGCCGATACGCACCGAGGTATTGAAGGAGCTGACGCCCGAACCGCGCAGCAATCTCTCCACCCACGAACGCGGCAGGGTACTGCTGATTCCCATCGAACAGGTGCTCTATTTGCGGGCCGAGTTGAAATACGTGACGGTGCGTACCGTCGAGCGCGAATACCTCATCGAAGAATCGCTCACCGCACTGGAAAAAGAATATGCTTCGCGTTTTGTACGCATCCATCGCAATTGCCTCGTGGCCAGGAACGCCATTGCGGGATTTGAAAAGGGTGGAGAAGAGGGCGAAAGCGGATGGCTGATGAAGTTGAAAGGGCTGGACGAAAAACTGCCGATCAGTCGCAGGCAATTAACAATCGTTAAGGAATACGGAAAATAAACCATGCGCGTACTTATCATTGAAGACAATCGGGACCTGGCTTCCAACATGTTCGACTTTCTGGAAACAAAGGGACATGTTGTGGATGCGGCGGGGGATGGCATCACCGGCATGCACCTGGCCCTGGTCAACCAGTATGACGCGATCGTCCTCGACCTGACGTTGCCGGGAATGGATGGCATCACGTTATGCCGCAAGCTGCGCGAAGAGGGAGGCAAGGACACGCCGGTCCTGATGATTACGGCGCGCGACTCGCTGGACGACAAGATCGCGGGACTGGAAGCGGGCGCGGACGATTATCTGGTCAAACCCGCCGAGCTGCGCGAGATTGAGTTGCGCTTGCGCGTGTTGCTCCGCCGCAGCAGCGAGCACACGCAAAAACAGAAGAAAATGGTGATAGAAGATCTCACTCTTGATCCCTCCACCTGTTCGGTGCGCCGCGGCGACAAGGCGATCGAATTGCCGCCTATCCCCTACAAGATACTTGAGACACTGATGGCGCGTTCGCCCCAAGTGGTCAACCGCGACGACATCGAACATATCGTATGGGGAGAGGGTCGCCCGGACAGCGACTCGCTACGGGCGCATGTGCATTTGCTCAGAGAACTTATCGACAAACCGTTCCAGCGCAAGCTGCTGCGCACAATGAGGGGTTTCGGTTACCAGCTGGTCAGCCCGGATGTTCCAGACCAATAGCCTGCGCTTTCGCGTTGCCTTCTATTACGCCCTGTTCGGGGCGGGGCTCAGTATTTTTCTTTCCGGCGGGTTCTATCTGGCGGTACAGCAGGTCGGGGATGTTCTCATAGACCAGATATTGCTCGGCGAATTGGAAGAACATGTCGGCGTGGCGGTATTCATTCCGCCGAACGAAAAAAGCGTCAAGGGATACATGCTGTCGGCTACCGAGCCCGGACTGGAAATTCCGGTCGAGATCAAGAAACTGTCTCCGGGCGGTTACGACGTGACGATCAAGGACATCGACTATCGTGTCCTCGTAGCCGACAAGGATGGCGCGCGTTATTTCATGCTGTACAACACGGAAAGCCAGCATGATAACGAAGCATTGTTCTTGCGCTATGTGGTGTTCTTTGCCTTGTTCATGATTGTCAGTTCGTCCATCGGGGGGGTGCTGCTGGCGAGCCGTGTTACTGCATCGGTCACCCGTCTGGCCAGACAGGTCGGGCGCGCCCAGCCGGGTGATACCGAGTTGTCGTTGACCGAACTGACCAGCAACGACGAAGTGGGCGAACTGGCGCGGGCCTTTGACCGCTACCTGCGGCGTCTGCGAAGTTTTGTCGAGCGGGAAAATTACTTCACGGCGGATGTGAGCCATGAATTGCGTACGCCGCTTGCCATCATGTTGGGCACGGTCGAAGTGCTGGAACAGGACGAGACGCTTTCAGTCAGGCAAATAGAGCGTCTCGCACGCATCCGGCGTGCCGCGCAAGACATGATCGATCTGACCGGTGCGTTGCTGCTGATGGCGCGCGAACATCATAGCGCGGCAGATGAACAGCCCTGTCACGTTGCCGAAGTGGTCAGTGCCTGTGTCGAGAAACACCGGCACTTGATCGGTGATCGTCCGATCCGCATGGAAGTGGAACTGGTAGCCGAGCCGAATTTGATGGTAGAAACCCCGCTGCTGGAAATTGTGGTCGGCAACCTGATCCGCAATGCTTTGTACAATACAAAGTCCGGTGTGGTTCTGGTTCGGCTGGAGGCAGAACGGCTTATCGTCCGCGATACCGGGGTCGGCATGCGTCCGGAGGAATTGGCGCGCGCCCTCGAGCGCTATTACAAGGGAGCATCGAGTGCGGGAGCGGGGGTCGGGTTGTCGCTGGTGAAGCGCATCTGTGACCGTTACGGCTGGAAAATATTGCTCGAGAGTCAGGAAGGCAAGGGCACCACGGCCGAGATCGATTTCTCCGAGCGTCGAGGCAAGACCCGGCCAGCCGACGATGATTCTATTCAGTGACTATGATTGCAATAGGTAGTAATGCATATTCTTCAATTTACTTAAGCTTGGTACGGTGTCCTCGCTGAAATACCTGCCACCTACTTCCGGAAAGTGGAAGAAAAGTTTTCGGCGCTCTATTCTCATTATTATTCTTGATCTGTTGTATTTATCGCGATTTTGGTCTGTAAGCGACTTTGGTCTGAAGTAATTATTACAACTTCACGTTAATTTAACGTTCCATTGACAAGCGTTTCACATTGCTGTTGCTAGCATTATCCCCATCTTGTGCAAATTGTTGTTTTACCCCATCGCACGAGGGGAGGCTTCAGGAACGTTTGGTTGGGGAATATTTTTCAATAATAAGGAGAAAACGCAATGAAGAAAATCGCACTGTCACTCGCAAGCGTGCTGGTAGCAACAGCATTTGCCCCCGAAGTATCGGCTTTGCCATTGTTTGCCCGTCAAACCGGCAGGGCATGTAACTCGTGCCACTATCAACACTTCCCGTTGTTGACCGCCGTCGGGCAAGATTTCAAGAACACCGGCTTCACCCAGGTAAACGGCAAGGGCAAGTTCAAAGGCGAAGATCTTTCCATTACTGACAACCTGAATCTGGGCGTCTATACCACAACCTATTTCCAGAGCCAGTCTCATGGACAAGTAGGCGGTGTGGATTCAGGATCGGGTATCACTAAGTGGGGCGTTCCAGGCACTGGTGGCGAACTGTCCCTGTTCCTGGGTGGTCGCGTATCCGATTTTGCCGGCTTCCTGGCTGAAGCTGGCTTGGGCGGTGACGGTACCGTCAACACAGGTGGTGTAGTTGGTCCGGCCAAATTGGTCATGCTGTTCCCGGTGGGCGATTCGCGCGTCGGTACTGTGATCTTTACCAGCCCAGACCAAGGTGCGGCGTATAGCTTCGAAACACTCAACACTGGCGCGGTGGCAGTACACAAGATGATGGGTAATGGCGGACCGAGCAATCAGCACGTCAACGCGGCTTATGCAGCCCAATACCTCGGTACCGCTACTGCAGCAACCGGCATCAGCGTAGTAGCGAACGGCGGCCTGGGTTTCATCAACGTGGCGGCTTATGAAATGGCGGGTAATAACCTAGTCGGAGGTGCGAACAACATGAACCTCACCTACGTTCGTGCAGCTTCCACGATGAACTTCGGCGACTGGGAAGCCGGTTTCGGCCTCCAGAACTTCGGCGGCAAGAGCACGGTGACCTGTGCCGATGGCGTAGCTATGGGTGATATAGCTTGCGTGGTCGGTGTTACCGCAAACGCGCCAAAGGCAACCGTTATCGATGGGCAGTTGCAAGGTACTTTGGGAACGATGCCGGTTGGTTTCTATGCCAGCTATGGAACGGCTGCTGCAAGTACTACAACCGACTATAACCAGTTCAACCCCAATCGTGATGTGGATGGCGGCAAGGCCAGGACCTCGTTCAACGTGGCGGCCGAGTTTGGCGTACTTCCGCATACAACCGTACAAGCGGCAATTCGTATGGCGAAGAACGGTGCAGCAATTAACGATACCGACAACGCGTTGATGTTGGGTGCGACTTATCAGTTGGCACAAAACATTCTGTTGAGTCTGCATCACACGCAACAATCGGGTAGTGCTTGGAATGCTGATGCGTTAGGTAACAAGAATGCTGGCAAGACTGCCGACACGTTGTTGCTGCAAACTTCGTTCTAATAATAAGAAAACTGCCCGGCCAGGTGTGCGGGCCGCTGCCGGGTTCCCGATTTTCTGTGAAGCATTGGGGGTTGCAGGGAATCGGGAAAAGCAGGGCAGGTTGAGGTTTACCGATACCTGCAATGCAAAAATGGTGGCGATGAAGGGGGGGCTACGGCCTCCTCATTTTTCGCATCAGAGTATTTGCAGTTTTGTTTTTATTTGAATCGTTTTCTTTTGTTGCTGTCTAAATATTCTGGTTAAGCCAGCTCTGATTCGGCTGACAAAAGAGAAATACAGGTCATTTTGTCGCAACTGCGCAAACGCGCATTTCGCTGACTGAATTAGGCGAGAAGGCAACGGAGATTGCGTTTAACAGAAAATTTACAGCACGGAGGGTGGTATGGGATTCAATAATTACATTTTTGGTAAGTGCATAAGTGCTGGTGTGGCGCTTATGGGGATGTTGTTCATGTCAGCGGCGGTCTATGCCGACGACGCACCGGGTGCGATTCCGCCGCTCGAAGAACGGCTGCTGCTTTGCGGCGGCTGCCACAATCCGGATGGCAACAGTATCATTCCTGAAAATCCGAAGTTGGCCGGGCTGGACGTAAAATACATCGCCCGGCAACTGGCGGATTTCAAGAGCGGCAAACGGACGAGTCCGATCATGAGCACCATCATTCCGATGGTCGATGAAAAAGAATTCAAGTCGCTGGCCGGTTATTTCAGCAAGCAAAAACGCTTGACCGGCACATCGGACAAAGCCGAGCTGGTGGCGAAGGGCAAGCAGATATTCGAAGAAGGTGTGATCGGTACTGCCGTTCCGGCCTGTATGGGTTGCCACGGCGAGGATGGCAGCGGCAGCGACGCATTCCCGCGTTTGAACGGCCAGAACCCGCCCTACGTGGTCAACCAGTTGATGAATTTCAAGACTGGCGGGCGAACCAACGACAACAAGGGCCTTATGCAGGCGGTGGCCAAGCGCATGAACGAGCAGGAGATCAACGCCGTTGCCGAGTATGTGACTACATTGAAGGAAGCTGAATGATGAAAAAATCACTCTTTATGGTTGTTGCGTTGCTGCTGTCCTTGCAGGCTGCAGTGGTGAAAGCGGAAGACGCTTACGTTCCCAAGGTCTATGGCAACAAAAGCTACGTATGGGACGAGATGACGCCCGAACGCGTCGAGGTCCTGAAACAGACCCGAGACCCGGTGGCAGGTAAGGAATCTTTTCGCGGCTGCCAGGGCTGTCACAAGGCCGATGCGGCCGGTGTGAGAGAAGGCGTTTACCCACGCCTGACCGGACAGCATGCCAGTGTGCTTATCAAGCAGATCACCGAAATTCGCGCGGGTATCCGCAAGAATCCGAAGATGCTTCCTTTTGTGGAAGATCCAGCTATTTCCACGGAAGAGATCGGCAACATCGCGGCATATCTGTCTACGCTGACCTCGTACCGTGAGAACGGCAAGGGACCTGAGGACTTGTCTGAAAAAGGCAAGAAGCTGTTTTTGTCCAACAAGTGCTACACCTGTCACGGCAAGAATGGCGAAGGCAGCGAGGAAAAATCCTATCCGGCAGTCGCCTCCCAGCACTACGGCTACCTGATTCGCGAAATGAATCTGATCAGGACAGGCGTGCGCGGCAACTCCAATCCGGATATGGTCAAGGCGATCTCCAAGTTCAGTCAGGCTGATATGGATGCAGTGGCCGATTACCTGTCGCGTTTGCCCGACTACCGGACTGTTGTTGCTCCCGTGGCCTCGAGCAAATAAAGCGATATCGGATTGTTACGTCAAGATTGAAGCAAACGGCAACGGCCCAGGCCGTTGCCGTTTGTCATTCTGGGACTGCAGAAGACGGGAAACGTTTTGCCAAGAGATCGCGCCGGTGCTTTCCTTGCGATCAGGAAATGGCCTGTCTCAGGCTGCCAATCGAGTTCTTGAGGGAACTAAAGAGCCCAATATCCGGGAAGATGAAATCGATGAATTAATTTTGAAATTTCACTTTTTCTTCACGTTTCGATGACAGTTACTTAACAAAGACCTTGCTAGTATCACACCCATCTTGTGCAGTTCAATGCTTTTCAACTGTATGAGACGCCGAAATTTGGCAGGACGACGGGGGAGAGAAGCAGGCCGCCAGGACAAGCAACGCGAAGTTGCGGGCAGCGGCGCTCAAATTATAAAAATGACTACCAAGCTGCGAGGGGTGGGTTGTTGCAGGTTCTCAGTCAACTGTTGTGCAGGGATTACAGTTGATCACACAAGAGGAGCCGCTCAGTTCACAAATCACAAAAACAATGGCGAGTAGTCGAAGAAGAACTGGGGAGGCTTTGGTACGGTAATTTCATATGCGGTCAGGTTGCATATGAAATTGCGTATCGCAGCCTCCCTCTTTATTTGTGCTGCGAAGCTGTAATCGGCCCGATAGCCGCTATATCTTCAGTGCGGCCCTTTGCGTCATTCACTGCTGCGCAAGTCTATTGCGGTGGCGGAGGAGGCGGAGGCAAGTAGCTTTGCCGGGGAGCAGCATAGCCGGGAATCTGGTTGCCTTTGGCATACATGCATTGTTCATAGGCAATGTCATAACGCCGCTGCGCGTCTCGCGATGCATTTGCACCTTCACCCGCACCAATCAGGCTGCCAGCAATGAGTCCGGTTGCAGCTCCCCCGCTCCCATGGCCATTGTTGCCCAGCGCTCCCGCGGCCGCTCCGATGGCGGTTCCTGTAACGACTGCACCTGCAAAATTTTTCGCGGCAGCATCGTCGCGGGATTGGCCGACGGATTGATCGGCATAATTGCGACAGAACCGATCTTCCTCTGCAAATAGTTCAAAGGGTTTTCCCGGTGCCGGCATGACCGCAACGCGCGGTCCGACAGGTGCGCTAGCGCATCCGGACAAGATAGCCACCAATACGGAACAGGCAATGATCTTTTGCATGATAAATCTCCTCAATCCTTGCTACTTGGGCGTTGCGCCGGACGGCGTAGCAGGAACCGTTTTCCAGCCGGCCGGGCAACTGGAGACGTAAGGGTAATAGCTCTTGCTGGCTTCGCAGTAGTACCAGTTCTGTGCAGGCGGAGGAACGGCCGGTATGTTGGATTGCGGAGCTTGATCAACTACCACGACAGGTGGGACATAGGGGTCCGGATAGGGATAAACCGGCTGCGGATAAAAATACCATACTCCGCCTGCCACCCACCACCAGCCCAGCCTGCCATCGTGTCGGCTATGGTGCCAGTAGCCTCCGCGCCAAATGGGCAGGTGGTGACTTTCAAAATGGCGAATATCGTGATCTCCGCCCCAGCCGTGCATTTCGTGGTGACCTTCGTGGCCGCCTTCATGACGTCCTTCAGCCGAAGCCGGTAAAGCGGCAAACATGGACAGAACTGCGACAGTCAGCATTGGAATAATGTGCTGCTTCATTTCCTTCTCCTTTTGAGAATGCTCTTGCAACAAAGGTTGCAAATCACTTATCACAGGCCATTAACGCTGCTCACCCTATTTTGGTTGGCATCAAATGGGCGTAATAACTAATGTTCTAGATAACTAGCCGGAAATGAGACCTGTCTCAACTTGACATAGTTCCGGGAAGACAGGCAGTCTGGATTCGTCAGTGTGGCGAAAGGGCTCCTGAATACAAGCTGGGCAATGTCGGCAAAGACCGGTGAACTAAATCAAAACGCAGGCTTTGTATCAGCCGCTATTCCGCAAGCCGGTAGCGATGCCGTTGATGGAAAGGTGAATCGCGCGTTTGACTTTCTCGTCGTTATCACCGGAACGGTGCCTTTGCAACAGGGCAACCTGCAAGTGGTTGAGCGGGTTGATATAGGGAGTTCTGGCCAAAATGTTGCGCGCGAAGGTCGGGTTATCCTGCAACAGGGAAGTATTTCCGGTTACCGCGAATAACATCTCGATTGTGGTTTCCCATTCGCAACTGATCGCGCTGAAGATGCGCTCGCGCAACTCGGCGTCTTGCACCAGCTCGGCATAGCGCGATGCGATACCCATGTCGGTCTTGGACAGCACCATATCCATGTTCGACATCAGGCCGCGGAAGAACGCCCAGTTCCTGTACATCGCCTGCAACTGTCTGAGGCCGTCATCGCCTTCGCGGGCAATGAATTGCTTTACTGCATGACCATAGCCGTACCAGCCGGGCAGCATCACGCGATTCAAACTCCAGCTGAAAACCCAGGGAATGGCGCGCAGATCTTCAATTTTGTCCGAGGGCTTGCGCGATGAGGGGCGGCTGCCGATGTTGAGTTCGGCGATTTCGCGGATCGGCGTGGCGGTAAAGAAATAATCGGTGAAGCCGGGTGTCTCGTATACCAGCTTGCGATAGGCGGCGTAGGCATCGCGGCTCAATGCTTCCATGATGCGGTGATACTCCGGCATGGTGCTGTCGGCACCGTGGGGGTGCAACAGCGTGGCTTCCAGGGTTGCGGCAAGCAGCGTTTCCAGATTGCGGCGGCCGATTTCCGGATTGGAATATTTGCTGGCGATTACTTCGCCCTGCTCGGTGATGCGAATCTGCCCGTTCACGCTGCCCGGTGGTTGCGCCAGGATCGCATCGTAACTGGGGCCGCCGCCGCGACCGACCGTGCCGCCGCGTCCGTGAAACAAGCGCAGTTCGATGCCATGCTTTGCGAACACTTGTACCAGTTCGACTTCGGCTTTGTACAACTCCCAGTTTGCGGTGAGATAGCCGCCATCCTTATTGCTGTCGGAGTAACCCAGCATCACTTCCTGTGTATTGTCGCGGGTGAGCAGCAACTGGCGATACCACGGAATGGAAAATAGCTCGTCCATAATGACAGCGCAGCCGCGCAAGTCATCTATGGTTTCGAACAACGGGATGATGTTGACGTGCAGTACGTCATTGCTTTTCAGCAGGCCAACCTGCTGCAGCACCAGTGCGAGCTCCAGCATGTCGCTTACGGCGTCGGTCTTGGAGATGATGTGATTGGGCAATGCCGCATGTCCAAAGCGCTGGTGGATTTGAGCGGCAGCCAGCATGATGCGCAACTCACTTTGCGGGACAGCGGAGTAATGTTCGATGCCGGTCAGCAGAGTTTTTCCAGTCTGCAAAGTTTCCAGCAGCACCTTGCGTTTGGAAGCTTCGTCGAGATCGGCGTAATTCGCCATCCCTGAACTGAGCGAATACAGCTCACTTACAGTCTGTTCGATAATCGAGCTGTGCTGGCGCATGTCCAGCGGCGCGAGGTGAAAGCCGAACACTTCAACGGCGCGGCGCAAATTGGCCAGCCGTCCTTTGGCCAGCGACACCGCACCGTGCTTCAGCAAAGAGTCGATGAGGATGTCGAGATCGGCGATGAATTCCTGCGGCGTGCGATAAGGCTGTGCATTTGTGCCCAGCGGTGGCTGGTGCACAATTGTGTGACCGAACTGCTTCGAGGTGGCCGAGAGGCGCGAATAGATCAGGTTCAATGCGCGGCGGTAAGGTTCATCCGCGCGTGCCGGATCCTTGTCCGGCGAGGCATCGGAAAGCCTGCGCAATTCGTCGCTGACATCGGCCAGTCTATCCGTCAGGCTCAGGCTCCGGCTCAGTACATGGATATCATTCAGATAATGTTCGAAGGCCAGTGCGGACTGTTGCTGCACCGCGGCCAGCATCACGTCGTGGGTGACGAAAGGGTTGCCGTCGCGGTCGCCGCCAATCCAGCTGCCGATACGCAGCAGCGGCGGAATTGTTATGTCCCTGGCAAAGCGCGTCTCAAACTGTTTTTCCAGATTGGCGTATATCTTTGGAATTTCGACCAGGAAGGTGTAACGGTAATATTCCAGCCCGTTGTTGATCTCGTCGCGCACGGTCAGTCGGGCGGGACGCAACATGCGTGTCTGCCACAAAGTCAGCACGGAACGGCGCAATGCTTCCTCGTTTTCTGCGAGGTCGTCCGGCGTCATGTCGATACGATCGCGATCGGAGAGAACGCTGGCCATATAAAGTTGGCAGTCGAGGATGCTCTTGCGCTGCACCTCGGTCGGGTGGGCGGTCAACACCGGCGACACCAGTGCGCTATTCAGAAACGATTGCAACTGGACTTTGTCCGGCTTCGTCGCCTCAAGCCTGTCCAATGCCAGTTTCAGCGAGCCGTCGGTGGCCGGAAAACCGGCCTTGAGCTGGGCGCGATGACGCCGGTTCTGGTGCAAGTCCTCGGCGATGTTGGACAACTGCGAAAAATAGCTGAACGCGCGCACGACGGCCAGCGACTCGGTGGACGAGAGCCCGTCCAGCATCCGGTCAAGCGTCGTGCCGTCGCGCTCATCCTGCGTCTTGCGGAAACGCACAGCAGCCTTGCGCACGCTCTCGACCAGCTGAAAATACGCTTCGCCTTCCTGCTCGCGCAGCGTATCGCCAAAAATGCGGCCCAGCAGCCGCACGTCCTCGCGCAGCGGCTGATCCTTGCTGGAAATATCGTCAGGTACCGAGATCAGATTCATACAGGTTGGTAAGTTGGTCGTGGGCGCAAAAGCGCGGCGCACCTGTTAGAATGCACCGCGCATCAACTGCAAATTATTATCGTTAGGAAACCCCGATGAATCAGGCTTTATTTACCCCGCCAGCGCGTCTGGTAATCGCTTCACGCGAAAGTGCTTTGGCCATGTGGCAAGCGGAACACATTCGGGACAGGCTGCGCGCATTATACCCGCAAACTTCGGTCAGCATTCTGGGCATGACCACGCAGGGCGACCAGATCCTGGACGTGACCCTGTCCAAGATCGGCGGCAAGGGCCTGTTCGTAAAAGAACTGGAGACCGCGCTGGAAAACGGCAGTGCCGACATCGCCGTACATTCGCTGAAAGACGTGCCGATGAATTTGCCGGAAGGATTTGCGCTGGCCTGCATCGGCGAACGCGAGGATCCTCGCGATGCTTTTGTCTCCAACAAATTTGACAACCTGGCCGCATTACCCCACGGCAGCGTTGTGGGTACTTCCAGCCTGCGCCGCGAAAGCCAGTTGCGCGCCCGTTTCCCGCATTTGAAGATCGAACCGTTGCGCGGCAACGTGCAGACCCGCTTGCGCAAGCTGGACGAGGGCCAATATGCCGCCATCATTCTGGCGGCAGCCGGATTGAAACGGCTGGGTCTGGGCGAACGTATCCGTACCGTGATCTCCAGTGAAGAAAGTCTGCCCGCGGTGGGTCAGGGCGCACTGGGCATCGAGACGCGCGCCGATCGCAAAGATTTGCTGGCGGTGCTGGCGCCGCTGCATCACGCCGACACTGCTGCCTGCGTACTGGCGGAACGCGCCATGAGTCGTGCGCTGGCCGGCAGTTGTCAGGTGCCGCTGGGCGGCTTTGCCGAAGTGCAGAACGGCAAGTTGCGCATGCGCGGTTTTGTGGCCACGCCGGATGGATTGCGTCTGTTGCGCGCCGAGCATATCGGCGACATTGCGCAGCCTGAAGCACTGGGAGATATCGTCGCACAAGACTTGCTCAAGCAAGGCGCTGGCGAAATCCTCGCGGCACTGTCTTTGTAATTACGTAGGGTGGGCATGTTCATGTGCCCACGCTGTTAGCGAACACCATTGCCGCGTGGGCACAAAAAACGTGCCCACCCTACATTCGCTTAATGGACAAACCGGATATATGACCGCCACCCTTCCACTTGCCGGACTCAGCATGGTCATCACGCGTCCGCGTGAACAAGCCGCCGGACTGGTGCAGCGCATCGAACAACTGGGGGGAAATCCCCTGTTGTTTCCGTTGCTGGAAATTGCAGCAGTGAGCGACGACAGCGCATTGCGCGAACAGACTTCCCGTTTGAAGCAAACCGACCTCGCCATCTTCATCAGTCCGAATGCGGTGCGATATGGCATGGAAGCAATTCGTGCCTCCGGCGATATGCCTGCATCCATGAGGATCGCCAGCGTCGGACAGGGCAGCGCAAATGCACTGCGCGAACTCGGCATTGAGCACATCATTGCGCCGACCGAGCGCTTCGACAGTGAAAGCCTGCTGGCGCTGCCGGAATTGCAGAATGTTGCCGGGAAACGGGTGATGATCTTTCGCGGCGACGGCGGCCGTGAGTTGTTGGGTGACACGCTCAAGGCGCGCGGCGCGCAGGTGGAATACGTTACTTGTTACTTGCGCAGCAAGCCAGATGTGGATGTGAGGGCCCTGCTTGCTGCTTTGCCGCATGCGATCACCGTGACCAGCAGCGAGGCACTGGACCACTTGCTGGGAAGGCTCGATGAGGCACAACGCCGGGCTGTTTACGGATTAACATTGTTTGTTCCTCATAACCGTATTGCCGAAGCGGCAAAGAAACTGGGCTGGCAGCAGGTAATCGTCACCGCGTCCGGAGATGACGGAATGATGTCGGGTTTGATAGCATGGGCCAATACAAAACGGAAATAACGCCATGAGCGATCCAATAGAGCAAACCTCTGCCTCCGATAACTCCTCTGCCACAACGCAGGTTGGGCTTCCGGCCGCACCGCGAAGCCGCCTCGGTGAATTGCTTGGGCGCATGACGCTGACGCACCTGACCTTGCTTGTGCTGGTGGTGGTGTTTGTCTGGCAATGGCTGGATGCGCATTCCCAACTCAACCAGACCCAACAACAAGTGGCGCGCCGCTTGTCCGAAGTGGAAGCGTCAAACAAGGCCAACCAGTTGCTGCTGGCGCAGAATCAGGAACTGGTGCGCGAGCTCGGCGGCAAGCTGAGCTTGCTGGAGACCAAATATGCAGAAACGCAAAATCAGCGCGCAGCACTGGAGTTGCTGTACCAGGAAATGTCGAGTAGCCGCGACCAGACCGCGCTGGCCGAAGTTGAACAGATGCTGCTGATTGCCGGACAACAGTTGCAACTTTCCGGCAATGTAAAGGCGGCGCTGATTGCCATGCAGCAGGCGGAGAGCCGTTTGCAAAGACCCGCATTTGCCAATCTGCGCAAACGCATTGCCCTGGACATCGACAAACTGCGTGCCTTGCCCAGCATAGACGTACCCGCCATCAACCTGCGCCTGGACGGGGTGATCGGCGCAGTGGACAAGTTGGCTCTGGCGCAGGACACGCGCATTCAGTTTCAGCAGCCAGTTGCTGCGGTCATCGATCCGGCAGAAAGCATGTGGAAACGTTTCTGGCGCGAGCTGGGACAGGAAACCAAGCACCTGGTGCTTATCGAGAACACCGAACGGCAGGAAATGCCGCTGCTGTCGCCGACACAGGCATACTTCCTGCGCGAGAACCTCAAGCTGCGCCTACTGTCTGCGCGCATGGCCCTGCTCACGCGCGACGAGGTGAGTTTTCGTCGCGACCTGAAGACTTCGCAGGAATGGTTCCAGCGTTATTTCGATACCAAATCGTCCGACTCTGCGAAGGCGTTGGGGGCGTTGCAGAAACTCTCCACTTCCAAGATTGTGATCGACATGCCTGATATCAGCGGCAGTCTGGAAGCGGTACGCAACTATCGTGTTTCGCGTGAACGGGGTACCCGATGAGATGGCTGCTCTGGATTGTTGGCCTGTTTGCCGCGGCGGTCGCGGTGATGCTTGCCGCGCGCAATCCAGGCTATGTGCAGCTTGTCTATCCGCCGTACCGGATGGAATTGTCGTTAACCCTGTTCGTTTTCTCGTTGCTCGTATTTCTCGCGCTGGGATATCTGCTGCTGCGTCTGGTTTTTATTACGTTGCAGCTGCCGGAATACGTGCGCGCTTTTCGAGAAGAACGCGCAAGCAGTAAAGGGCGCGCAGCAATGATGGAATCCCTTAAGGCTTATTTTGAAGGGCGTTACGCTGCGGCGGAAAAAGCGGCCGTGCGTGCCATGGCGTTGGGGGAAAAGTCGGGTTTGAATCCCATTGTTGCGGCGCGCGCCGCACATGAATTGCGCGAATTCGACCGACGCGATGCCTACCTTGCCGATGCCGAATACAAGACCGTGGGTGAATCAACCATGCGCCTGATGGCGAAGACCGAATTCCTGCTTGACCAGAAGCAGCCGCAATCGGCACTCAATTCCCTGAAGGAATTAAGCGACACGGGCATGCACAAGCACATCGGTGCGCTCAGTCTGGAGCTGAAAGCGCAGCAGCAGGCGCGTAACTGGGAAGCAGTGCTGGAAGTAACCACTCAACTGGAAAAGCGTAACGCCATCGACAAGGCGGTTGCTGCGCAACTGCGCCAAAAAGCCTGGCTGGAAAAATTGCATGCTCAAAAGACGGACATTGTTTCGTTTCGCGCCTTATGGAAATCCATTCCGAGCGAATACAAGCGCCGCAGCAAAATCGCCGCCGCCGCCGCGCAGGCGTTCTACAAATTGGGCGACTGTCAGAATGCGCAACATCTACTGGCAGAAAGTCTCAACGCGCATTGGGACAGTGAACTGGTCGCGCTGTATGGCGACTGCCAGAATGAAAATAATATCCCGCAGATTGAGCAGGCCGAACGCTGGCTGAAACTGCACACCGATGATTCCGGGCTTTTGCTTGCCTTGGGTAAACTCTGCATACAACAGGGATTATGGGGCAAGGCGCAAAGTTACCTGGATGCCAGTATCAGTGTGGAGCCCAGACGCGATGCCTACAATTGGCTGGGTCAACTGGCCGAGAATATGGGTAAGCATGAGCAGGCACTCGCCTACTTTCAGCAGGCGTTGCAATTTGCTAAACCAGAGTAAAACCCTCCATCTCTAATTTGTCTTGTTTATGTGAAAAGGTATAGGCGCAGGTCTATATCTTTTGGCATATATCCGATCCAGAACAGTACTGCTACAGTCCGGCTGAAGGTCGATACAGTGGATGCAGTTGTTAGTTTCAACCTGATTGCATACATAACACAATGATTAATAAGGAAAACAAATGGAGCGTGGGGTGCGTTTTGTCGTTCTGAATTTGATCATCGCCGTCATGGTACTGGTTTCAGCATGCGCTCAAACTTCCCGGCCCCTTGTCAGGACCGAGGCAAAACCGGAATTCGCTACGAGGGATGAGAAGCCACGGGTGCCGGATGAATACATCATCACTTTGTCTCCCGAAGCAGACAAGGGCATTATCGCCGAGCATTATGGACGTTTCGGGATCAAGGACATCTATGCGCTGGGTGGAGAGACGTATTTGCTGGTCTTGCAAAACGACCCCGGCCCGCGGAAGATGGAGGCCGTGATCGATGACGATGCTCGTGTCATGATCATTCAGCCCAATCTTGTTTACTGGGATCACCGTTCCGGTAGCATCATAAAATAAGCAGAAGTGGCCGTTTGCGGATGTGGATGAAACTTTAAAAACGGTCGCCTAGGGAGGAAGGGGAAATGAAACCTGCGTTGTTGCGGCTGATGGCCGCGATCTTCTTCTCGACGAGTGTCTGCGCGTGGGCAGGCACGATCTTCAAGTGCAAGAACTCGGCAGGTGTCCTGCTTTACCAGGAGAAGCCGTGCGAAAAGGAAGTGCAGTCGGTTTCATCCTGGGCATCCACTTCCACGACAATGGTTGAAGTTGACGCCGGGTCTGAAGGTTCAGAGAATGCGGTTCTGGTCATCGGTCAGGGTGCTGGCGGACACTACTACATTGATGGTGCGGTGAATGACAACTATCTGAATTTCGTTATAGATACCGGCGCCACGACTGTTGCTTTGCCTCTCTCAATGGCGGCAAACGCGGGAGTGAAATGCAAACAAATGGCAACCTTGCAAACTGGTAACGGCATCACCCAGGGCTGTATGGTAATAATCGAGAAACTCAAATTCGGGCATTTCACGCTGCATTATGTGGATGCAGTGGTCATGCCCAACTTGGGTCAACCGCTGCTCGGCATGAACGTGCTGAAACAATTTCGCGTCGAGCAGGACAACGGACAGATGCGGCTGTCGAAAAAGTATTAGGCAATCTTCATCAAGTCTTCGGCACGAAAGTGAACGCATCCGCATAGAATGAATCGTGCTGCAAGCCGCGCTGAGTGGTTAATTCTCGATGAGCAGCTTCCACGACTACCGGTGCTCCGCAGGCATATACCGCATAGCCTGACAAATCCCTGAAGTCATCCAGCACGGCCTGATGAACGAAGCCTGTGCGACCATTCCATGGTTCGTCAGAAACTACTGGAATGAATTTGATGCCCTTTGCTTCCCACTCTTTCACCCTGTCCAGCATGTAGAGGTCGGACTGCAAGCGAACGCCCCAGTAGAAATGCATCTCACGCTTGAAACCGATGTGCTGCGCGTGTTCGATGACCGACTTGACCGGGGCAAAGCCGGTGCCACTGGCAACGAAAATGATGGGCTTGGGCGAGTCTTCATGCAGAAAGAAGTTGCCCAGAGGACCTTTGATGCGCAGTATGTCGCGCTCCTTCATTTCGTTAAACACGTGGTTGGTGAAGGTGCCGCCGGCAATATTTCGTACGTGCAGTTCCAGCAGCGCATCGTCGTGCGGAGCATTGGCGAGCGAAAAGCTGCGCGGTTTGCCGTCCTTTTGCAGAATGTCGATATATTGCCCAGCGAGGAATTGCAGACGTTCATTGGTGGGCAGCTTGAGATACAGGGCCATCACATCTTCCGTCAGTTTGGCCATTCTTTCCACGCGGCAGGGCAGTGTCTTCACAATAATTTCCCGTGCGGACGTGACTTCATGACTTTCAATCACCAGATCGGAAAGCGGCTTGGCGCAACAGAACAGGGCTTTGCCTGCGGCCTTATCTTCTTCACTCAGCGCGAACGCCTGAGCTTTTCCGTGATCCACCGAACCCTGCAGCACTTTTCCCTTGCACGCGCCGCAAGCGCCGTCGCGGCAACTGTAGGGCAGCGTAAAACCATGGTCCAGAGCGGCTTCCAGGACGGTTTCGTTAGCGTCAATCGAGAAAGTGTGGTTGCTGGGGTGTATGGTGGTTTTGAAGCTCATGGGTATTTCCGGTTGAATGAAGGGCGCGATTTTAACGCATAATCCCGGTATGAAACGACTGCTCATTATTGGCAGCGGCTACATGGCGCGCCGCATCATTCCGCTACTCGTCGGCCATTACCGCGTCTACGTGCTGACGCGGAATGACACGCATAAGGCGTGGATGCGCACGCAGGGCGTCACGGTCATTTCCGGCGATCTGGATGATCGTGCGAAACTTTCCCGTGTTGCCGGGTTGTCGGACGTGGTGCTGCACTTTGCCCCACCGCCGGGCGAGGGAGTGCGCGATACGCGCACCAGCCATCTGCTTGCAGTGCTGGCGCAAAGTGCGGTGCCGAGACGTTTTGTCTACATCAGCACTAGCGGTGTGTACGGCGATTGCAGCGGTGCCCGCGTGAGCGAAACGCATGCCCTGAATCCGCAATCCGGACGCGCGCAACGCCGCGTGGATGCCGAGTTGCAGATTCGTGCCTGGGGGCGGCGTAACGGCGTGAAAGCCAGCATCCTGCGCGTGCCAGGCATCTATGCGGAAGACCGCATGCCGCTGGACCGCTTGCGCATCAGCATGCCGACCATCTTGGCCGAAGAGGACAGTTACACCAACCACATTCACGCTGCAGATCTCGCGTGCATCGTGGTTGCAACTTTGCGCAGGGGCAAGCCGAATCGCGTGTATCACGCCAGCGACGACAGCAGGATGAAGATGGGCGATTATCTGGATGCAGTGGCGGATGCGTACCGGCTGCGGCGACCGCCGCGTATCACACGCGCCAGGGCACAGCGCGAACTGTCGGATTCGTTGCTGTCGTTCCTGAACGAATCGCGGCAACTGGACAACAAACGGATGAAAAAAGAATTGAAGGTGAAACTGGGTTATCCGACTGTGGTCGACACGCTGGCTACAGTCATATGCGCGTAAGGCGCTGTCATCAGTATCACCCCAGAACTTTCAGAAGCAACTTCGTCGCCAGCACGATCAGCAGCACGGCGAACAGTTTGCGCAGCAACTCCACCTTCATGTTGTGTGCGGCCTTGGCGCCAAGCGGTGCGGTAAGCACGCTGGCGAGTGCGACCCAGAACAAGGCGGGCAGATAAACATAGCCCAGGTGTGGTTCCGGCAACGCATCGATGTGCGCGCCGACAGCGATATAGCCGAGGGTGCCGCCGACAGCGATGGGGAATCCGATGGCGGAGGCGGTGCCGATGGCGTTGCGTATCGGGACGTTACACCAGATGAGAAAGGGCACGATGATGGTGCCGCCTCCGATGGAGACCAGACTGCTGAGCCAGCCGGTGAGTGTGCCGGTGAGCGTCATGCCCGCCAGGCCGGGCAACTGGCGCGAGGCGTGCGGGCGCTTGTTGATCAGGATTTGCGCTGCAGCAAAATAGACGAACAGCGTGAAGAAGATACCCAGTCCACGCGTGGGGATGTGCGAGGCAAGCAGTGCACCCAGTGCGGTGCCGAGCAAAATGCCGGGCGTGATGTGGCGCACGACTTGCCAGTTCACCGCGCCATGCTGGTGGTGCTTGCGCATGCTGGCAATGGAAGTGAATACGATGGTCGCCATGGCGGTGCCGAGGGCGAAATGCATCGAATATTCGGAGGGGAAGTGCTGTGCATCAAACATCAACAGCAGCACAGGCACCAGCACCAGCCCGCCGCCAACGCCGAACAGCCCGGCCAAGAAACCGGCAACTGCGCCTGATACCAAATAAGCTGCGTACCATTCCATTATTTGTGCGCCAGGTTTGTTGTGATGAACTTCCACTCCGCCGGATCGAGCGGGGTGATGGATAAGCGATTGCCGCGTTGCAGGGTACGCATATTTTCAAGTTCAGGATGGCGTTTCAATTCTGCAATGGTAATGAGCGCGATCTTCTTCACCAGCCTCACATCCACATTGAACCAGCGTGGCGTTTCTTGCGTGGCCTTGGGGTCGAAGTATTTGCTTTTTTTGTCGAATTGTTTGGCGTCGGGATATGCGCCGCTGCACACTTCGGCGATACCGGCGATGCCGGGTTCCTTGCAATTGGAGTGATAGAACAGCACGCCATCGCCGACCTGCATCTGGTTGCGCATGAAGTTGCGTGCCTGATAGTTGCGTACGCCGTACCAAGCCACGGTTTGATTCGGCATCGCGGCAAGATCATCGATGCTGCAGTCGGTGGGTTCGGATTTCATTAACCAATAACGCATAAGCCAATTCCACAAAAGAAAAGTGCGACCCCGAAAGATCGCACTGGAATAGAGTTCCCCGCCTGTGCCGTTGACTCAATATCTTGAACCGGGGTTCAAGAGGGTCGGTTCCCGGTTACATCAGGTGCATCCGCGGAGGATGCTCACAACAGTAACTTTAATGGGGCGCAACCTAAGCATTAGCTCATTGGTTCAAAGAATTATGAGTCTCACGAACACCGCAGGGAACAAACCTAGAACAACTCGTCTTGTTCCGCTAAAGCAGAATCGACGGTTGCCTGCATGGAGTTCATTCTACGCTTGAATTCGGCGAGGTCAAATCCGCCGCCGAGGCGTGTGGTGAGGAGTTCGTGGGTGATATTGAGTGCTGCCATGATGGCGATGCGTTCGACCGAAGCGATCTTGCCGGCGTCGCGAATCTCGCGCATTTTTTTGTCCAAATAAGCAACGGCATCGAGCAATTCTGCACGTTCGTCATCTGGACAGGCAACGCGCAATTCGCGGTCGAGGATGGTCACATCCAGTGAACTGGTCTTGCTCATTGAGCGCCTTCGGGAAGTTGGGAAAGGAGCTTTTCCAATCGCTGTGCGGCCTCGTCGACCTTGTCCTGGCTCTTGCGCTGCAGGCTGACTGCGGCTGCGACTTCCTGGCGCAATTGCAAATTCTCGGCGCGCAGACGCTGCGTGAGCTGTACCAGTTGGCCCAATTTCTGGTCGAGGATGTCGAGTTCGCTATGCATGGGCGAACTATAAATTTAAAAAGCCTGTTAAGTCAATCGGTAACGGAATGTTTTGCAAGTGCTTTGGAATTTTGGCCGGTAACCTCTGGTAGAATACGGCCTGCTTCAAGGTGCAGAAAGGCGCGAGCCTTTCAGTTAAACGGGAAACAGGTGAGGAAGCGTTAACTCCGATGCCTGTGCTGCCCCCGCAACGGTAAGCAAGTGTGGACGCGTCAATTAGCCACTGTGAGCAATCATGGGAAGGCGATGTGTCAGATCTTGTGAGCCCGGATACCGGCCTTGAGCGAGGTTCAGGATATGCGCGTGGGGCGCATGAATGCCCGTATTTCAAGGTTCATTCTTTTTTCCCGCCGCTTTCCTGATTTTGTTCAATGTTCCAACGGGGACGCTTGGAACCCAAAAATTGGGAAGCAACATGAAACATAAACACTTTTTCACCGCATTGCTGTTCGCGGCAACTCCCTTGGCACATGCCGCAACCGACAGCCTGGACGAGGTGGTGGTCACCGCCACACGCACCGAGCAGGCGCTTACGCAAACGCTGTCGCATACCACTGTTATTACCCGCAAAGATATTGAAGCTTCGCAGGCTGCTGATGTGCCTTCGTTGTTGAAGAGCTTGGCCGGAGTGGAGGTCTACCAAAGCGGAGGTGTCGGAAAACAGAGCAGCCTGTTCCTGCGTGGAACAAACTTCAACCATACTTTGGTGCTGTTGGATGGCGTGCGCATTAGCTCAGCCACATCTGGCGCGACGGCAATTGATCAACTGATGCTGGATCAAGTGGACCACATCGAAGTTGTGCGCGGCAACGTCAGCAGTCTGTACGGTTCCGATGCTATCGGCGGTGTGATCCAGATATTCACCCGCTGTGGCAAAGGCGAGCCTTCTTTCAATGACAGCATCAGTGCCGGTTCGCATAATACGCAACGAGCATCCGCAGGTTATGGCGGCGAGGCGGCGAATACGGCCTTCAACGTGCAGGTGTCGAAGTACAAGACCGATGGTGTTTCGGCGATCAAGCCCAGTATTGTTCCCACGGTGAACCCGGACAAGGATGGCTACGATAACAACAGTGTGTCGGCGACCGTTCGCCATGCGTTCAGCGAGGCGGATAGTCTGTCGGCTTCGCTGTTCGACAGCAATGCGACGAGCCAAATCGATAATGCGTTCGCTGCGATGACTGCAGTGAACAGCAGCAAGTCGAATATCCAGAAGATTGCTGTGGTTTCGGACAACCGTCCGAGCGACAACTGGAAGAGCAAGTTGCAACTGTCACGGGGATTGGACGACAGTCAGAACTACCTGAACGGTGCGCAGAGTTCCCGGTTCAAAACGACCAACGATTTGTTGTCGTGGCAGAACAACGTGAGGTTCGGCGAAGACAGTGCGCTTATCGTCGGGCTGGAGAAGCTGAAGCAACAAGTTGCCAGCAGCACACTCTTCACACGTACTAGCCGCACCGATGACAGCCTGTATGCCGGTTACACCGGCAACTACGGCGCACAACAGGTGCAGCTCAACTTGCGCAAAGACAAGTATTCTGATTTCGGTACGGCCAATACCTGGTTGCTCGGTTACGGTGTTAACGTGACGGAGACTTGGCGAGTTACGGCGAGTACAGGAACGGCCTTCAAGTCGCCAACGCTGAACGACTTGTTCTACCCGTTCGAGGATTACGGTTTCGGCTACTCATATGTGGGCAATCCCAACCTGAAGCCGGAGCGTTCGCGAAACAATGAGTTGGGACTGCATTACGCCAATGATGGACAGCGCCTGGATGCAGTGTATTTCGATAACCTCATCAGTGATCTGATAGTTATCAACACTTTGCCTGCCTCGACAATGGTCAATCTGAATGAAGCGCGCATTGATGGGGTGGAACTGGCTTACAACGGACAGTTCGGCGATACCGGGATAAGGTTGGCTGCTACCAGTCAAAACCCGCGCGATGCCCAGACTGGAGAGGCATTGTTACGCCGCGCAAAGAACTTCTCCAGTGTTGGTGTTACTCAGAAATTCGGTGGGCTTAAAGTTGGTGGTGAATGGCAGCACAGTGCAGAGCGAGAAGACAACCACATCACTACCTATCCCACGCAGCGTCTTGTTCTGGCCGCATACGACGTGGTGAACCTCACAGCGAATTATGCGCTGGACCAGCATTTCGATCTGTCTGCGCGAGTGGATAACCTGTTCAACAAGGATTACATGCTGGCGCACGGATATAACACGCTGGGTCGAACCTTGTATGTAGGGTTGAGTTACCGCTGATATCCCGGCAGGGGCGGGCGGCTGTCGCCTGCACCTGCCTTTTCTGTTAAAGTTCGGATCAATTCCGGATAGGCACGAACATACCAAGGAGACATTATGAAAATCTTGCAAAACACAACAGCATGGATAGGCGCAGCACTGATATTGCTGATGGCCGCGACGCGCTACAACCACTTTGGTTCGTCGCTAGCCTTGCCCGATGCTTCCTATGCCATGTTCTTTCTGGGGGGCTTGTATCTTGGCCGCGTGCGCGGCGGTTGGGCGATACTGGTACTGTTCCTGCTCGAAGCGGCTCTGGTGGATTACTACGCGATCAACTACCAGGGCGTCAGCGGCTGGTGCGTAACAGAAGCTTATGCCTTCCTCATGGCTGCGTATGCGGGTCTGTGGTCGATCGGGCGCTGGTATGCGCCGCGTTACGCCATGACCGGCAAAGGCCTGTTCGGATTATTTGCCACCGCAGTAGTGGCCGGCAGTCTGGCTTTTGTTATAGCCAATGTCAGTTTCTATCTGCTGGCCGGTTATTTTGGCAGCATGGGCGTGGTGGAATATGTCTCCAAAGTAGCCGGATACTACGGCTCTTATGTCGCAGTGGCAGTGATCTACATCGGATGTGCTGTCATCGTACAGATGGGGTGCACCATACTGACAGGCAAGTTGGAAGGCAACACCAAAGCCGTCTGAACTGTTTTCGGCTCGCGATTCAAGCGCAGGGCAACACTGTTTGAATGATCCCGGCGCAGTGTTGCTGCGCCGATGTGATCACCAGATTCGCCACCACCGGCCGGTTTTCTCGATCATCACTTCAAATTCTTTGGCGGCTTCAATTTCCCAGGCGTCAAATGCAAACTTGGCTTGCTGCAGGGCGATGCTGTACTTCGTATCCACTCCCTTGATGTGTTCCTTGAACCAGGTCTTCAGAAAGCGCAGCACTTCAAAATAGATCGGCTTGTCTTCCGTCAAATGTTTCTTGCAAAGCTCGTCAAGTTGTCCGATCAGTTTCTGGTGCTCCAGTTTGTGCGCTTCGATATCCGCATAATATGCCTGTTCCATCAGGCGTTCTTCCAGAGAAAAATGCGTCCTGGTATAACTCCTCAGCGCTTCCAGAATGCCGCCAATGATCTTGTTGCCTTCACGCTGGGCTACCGCGACAAATAGGCGGTTGAGCATGTTGACCAGTTCCTGATGCTGGTTGTCGATGGTTTTAATGTTAACGCTGTATTCGGGAGACCATTTGAAGTAGACCTCATCGTTTGACACATTCTCTTCGGACATATGTACCTCCGTATAGGTAATTCGGTCATGCAGATTTTTGTGCACCCACCAAAACCAAGCCAAACATGTTTTCCGCTAATTCTTTGGATATCAATAGTTTCCTGCTAAAGCATTAACATGCGTATATTGTTAAAGGTGTTGCAAGCTTAATTGGAATATGGCTATTTCAATCAACCGTTCATCGGCTCGATAGCGAAGATGGGCGGTAGCCTTGAAGGGGAGAAAGCTCATTTTGTTGCAATTCAGAGGTGTTACAGTTGACACTGTTGCCATATCTGGTAAATTCCATACCCGAGCGATTAACTCAAGCAAAGCCCAATCAGTTCCCTAATAACCCCATTAAACAGGAGACCATCATGGCCGTACTCGTAGGTAAACCAGCACCGGATTTCACTGCCAATGCCGTTCTGGGCAACAACGAAATCAAGGAAATCAAATTTTCCGACTTATCCAAGGGCAAGCACGCGGTATTGTTCTTTTACCCGCTTGACTTCACCTTCGTCTGTCCTTCCGAACTGATCGCTTTCGATCACCGCCTGGAAGAATTCAATAAACGAAACGTGGTCGTGGTCGGTTGTTCTATCGACTCGCAATTTACCCACCTGGCCTGGAAAAATACTCCGGTCGACAAGGGCGGCATCGGCAAGGTCGGCTATCCGCTGGTAGCCGACATCAAGCATGAGATCGCCAAGGCATACGATGTTGAAGCTGCCGGTGGTGTTGCGTTCCGCGGTTCATTCTTGATCGACAAGAGTGGCGTGGTACAACATCAGGTCGTGAACAATCTGCCACTGGGTCGAAATATTGACGAAATGCTGCGTATGGTCGATGCGCTGCAATTTACCGAAGAACACGGCGAAGTCTGTCCGGCAGGCTGGAGCAAAGGCAAGGCCGGCATGGGTGCTTCGACTGAAGGCGTGGCGAAATATCTGGCAGCACACGCCAAAGAACTGTAAGCGTTCGGCATATTTCAGCGACAAAGGCTCCCGCGGGAGCCTTTGTCGTTTTCATACCCTGTTGTAACTCTAGGCAGACGCCATGGCGTTACGGGACTGTCTCTCTTGAATCGCCCTGAGGTGCGCGTCTTGCAGATCACGGCGTTTCATGTCTTCGGGATCAACCTTGCTCAGCACTTCCTCTTTTAGGCGCTGGTTTTCGGCTTCAAATTGGCGGATTTCATCGGGGGTAAAAAACTTCTTTTCGCCAATCTTTGTCTGGAAACGTTTATAACCAAGCGCGTCCAGAGCATCTCCGGCGACAAGTTCGAAAAGACGTATGTCTTCCGCGCTCATCTCGCGCAGGAATTTATTGCTATTGTCCGTCATGACCGGCTTCGAAACGTTGCCCCATATATAGCTGGCACCGGCAGCGCTTTTGGCATCGTCAGATTCATGGAATTCCAGCATGGAATCACTATAGGTTGCGCCGAGACAGTCACACAAATCGCGCGTAGCCTTTTCAGGTGTACCCGTGAGGCTTTCATAGCTGACACTGAAAAAACGTTTCGGGCCGATATGCGCGCGCTTCGTCAACGCGGCGCGTTGAGTGGCATCCCATTCTTTCGCAATATGGTACAGGCTCTTTTCGCCGACCAGGGCCTTGCGGAAAGACAAAGCAACATCACGTCCGTCGCGGTACAGATAGATGTAACGCGCCTCGTCGCCATAATAGGCTTCAATTTCGTCCAGGTAATTGATGTTGGCCAGACTCTTGCAACACCAAGTATCTGCATTGACGTGTTCTGCCATGACATCGTATGCCGCACCGCCTGCCGCCACGATCGAGCGGCTGCGGCAACGCGATGCAATGTCCTTCCGGTCGAGCGTTACTTCCCAGGGAACCGGATTGAGCTCGACCAGCTTGCAGACATCGTCAACCAATTGCATGAAATTCTCGTCTTTGGAAAGGTCGCCGTAGCCTTTCTCGAACGGCAATAAGCGCTGTATAAAATGTGGAGGATGCGGTGCAGCAATTTCAGGAAGTTGATTCAGCATCAGGCGCAGCAAATTCGATCCTGAACGCTGTGTTCCAATCATGAATATGGGCATGTTTTCTCCTCGGTGGTTTTTTGGATAAAAAAATTACGCGTTGATTGATATTTTTTGCACTGTCTGCTGATGTCCGTGACCAACGGCACGCAGCAACTCAACCTGTGCGATAAAGTCATGGAACTGCTTGACGCAGTCGTCCAGACTGAGCTGACTGGTGTTCAGCCGTAAATCCGGGTTCGTGGGAGCTTCATACGGAGAGCTGATGCCGGTAAAGTTTGGAATTACGCCTGCGCGTGCGCGTTTGTAAAGGCCCTTGGGGTCACGCTCTTCGCATGTCTCCAGAGTTGCTTCGATATACACTTCGTGGAATTCAGCACCGATTATTTTACGCACCATCTGTCTTTCAGCGCTGAATGGCGAGATGAAAGAGGCGATGACGATCATTCCGGCATCGACCAGTACCTTCGCCACTTCGGCGGCGCGTCGCAAGTTCTCGCGTCGCGCTTCTTCGCCGAAGCCCAGATCGCTATTCAGCCCGGTGCGCAATGTGTCGCCATCCAGCGCATACACGCGATGGCCACTCATTATCAATTCGCGTTCGACGCGACGAGCGATGGTTGACTTTCCGGAGCCGGACAGGCCTGTCATCCATAGCACCCCGGCTTTGTGTCCGGCCAATGATTCGACCAGTTCGCGGCTGACCTCGGAGACGTGGGGATACAGAAAATTGCCGGTAACGTCACCCGGGTCCGTCTTGTTTGCCATGCCACGCGCGACTGCGCGAGCCACATCCGGACGTGCAACCGTAGGCGGCAAGCTTTTGCCGTGTTTCAGTTGGGCAGCAATATCGGCATCGCTGAAAAGAGTGCGTCCGGCGGGGCTATGCGGGCAGGATTTCTCGGTGGCAATGCCGCCGCACAGGTCGCAATGAAAAGGATGATCGAGAAATACGCACCTGATCGTAAGTCCGTGTTTGCGTGCTTCGGCAAACAAGTTGATCAAATCCTGCTCCGAGCCGGCGAGTTTGTTCTGAGCCGGCAGAAAAATGCTCTCGCACCCGTAATTCTGGCTGAAAATCGCATGCTGCAGGATCGCGCGAAACGAACTGTGAAAAAAACTGTCCGGAGCGGGATTCTCCAGCACGCGGTTGCTTGGAATGTAATTTTCCAGCAGCAGCCGGCTGGCGCCTTTCAGCACGGACGACAGCAAACCGCCCTGCGCGCGCGCGGTCTCGGTGCTGCTGTGCAACAACAGGGCATCAGATGCTTCGAGTGCACATTTCAACAGGTATTCATCACTGCGCTGCCATGGGTTTTGCAGATGAATCGCAGCAATGTTTTGCCATTGTTTCTGCACATGCATGTTGCGCAAATCCTTTGGCCATTGATGCTTGTTCAGGCGCTGCTCGGCAGCACGCGAAATCAGCATCGACACCACGCCCCCGAGCAGATGCCGAACCTTGCGCGTTTTACGCTCGGCGATTTGCGGGGGTTGTTCCTCGACTTCTCCGAAGATACGTCCTTCGCCTTCCTCATCCCAGGGAAAAATGTCTTCAATCAGCATGACACCTACCGCTTCATCATCGTGATACAGCGCAACACCTTGTCCCACGGACAAGGTGTTAGCCGTTGCATCCGTCGCTGCCAGGGTAACGGGCAATCCCCATGGCATGCCATCGGGGAGAACGGCTGACTCAAGCACGCTTGTGTAGGTTTGTTTGTCCATGAACCCGGTGAGCGGACTGTAGGCGCCGCTTGCGATCAATTCGAGATCAATCAATTCGCGCGAGGAGATATCGATGCGTTTAAGTTGCGGCAGCCGCTCAAGCAGATCCTGTTGGTCTTGCCTGGGAACGAAGGCCTGCACCAGTGCGCCCCCGTATGGTGCAATCAGCGCATCGTCGAGTTGCAATGTTGTGGCATATAAAGATTGTTTGCTATGTCCGGTCATTTCTGTCACCAGTAATTCGTTGTCAAAGAGGATGCAATGGAACTTGTTTCGCCAGGCGTCAGTACATCAACAATCCGGCCAGCCCTGCTGTCGGTATGATCCACACCACGTCAAGCTTGAATCTCAATTGGGCCAGCAACGCAGCACCAAAAACAAGCAGCGAAACCCAGTGATGTTGTGCCGACATTGCCACGCTGACGACGGCTGAAGCGATCATGCCGATGATCGCGGGGCGTATGCCGCCCAATACAGTCTTGATCAGCTCGGATTGCTTGATCCTGCCCAATACATGCGTCCCGGCGATCATCAGGATGCCGGGCGGCAGGAAAATGCCGATGGTTGCGACCAAAGCACCCGGCAAGCCGGCGACCTTGTAACCGATGAATACCGTACTCAGTACGATGGGACCGGGCATGATCTGACTCATGGCGATCGCATCGACGAATTCCTGCTGCGTCAGCCAGCCGGTATTCTGTACGACGGTATGTTGCATCAGCGGGATGAATACATATCCGCCGCCGAACAGGAACACACTCATGCCCGCAAAAGTCATGAACAGTTTGATCAGCATGGCGGTGTTGACGCTGAGGAAGGAACTTGCAAACGCCACAGGTGCAACGGCAACACTCAATAATTTGCCCGAATTCTTCAATTTGGCGGAAGGCTGGCCGCCGGCAGGCGCGGACTTTTCCCGGAATATCAGCCAGCCTGCCGTACCGGACATGACGATAATGGAGAGCGAAATTGCGAAGCTGCCTTTCCATATCATCAGCGCAGCCGCAACCAGAGCGATCAATGCTTCAGGTACGCCCTTGATCGTCTTGCGTCCCATGTTCCAACAGGCAACCAGAATGATCGCCGCTACCGCAGGAATGAAACCCATGAACAATTTGCTCACCGCGGGTATTTGTCCAAAGGAAAAATATGCCGCACTTAATACAAGCATCAACAGAAAGGCTGGCAGGATCACGCCGATGGCGCAGATCATTGCACCCGGCAAGCCGCGCAGGCGATGGCCGGTATAAGCGATCACGTTCACGGCGATCGGCCCGGGCAACACAGTTGCCAGCGATACGCCGTCCAGCATGTCCTCATGGGTAAGCCATTTGCGGCGCTCCACCACATGATTTTCAACCACGGCGATCAGGGCCATAAAGCCGCCAAAGGCCGTGCAGCCGATACGTAGAAAAAGCGTGAACAGTGTCCACAATGAAACTCGTTGGGGATCCAATATATTCCTGGATGAATTGGAAAAAAAAAGCATGAAGAATTTAGCAGTTCATTGAATGCTGGTCGCCATTCAGTAACTTCAGCAAAGCGTCATTGGACCTAGCCAGAACCAGAAATTCCGGATTGTGCATATCTTCCTTGTTGTAGCGCAGTGCTTGTTCCTCGATATCGCAAACCATGCCGCCGGCCTCGATGACTACGGCATGTGCTGCCGCAGTATCCCATTCCATGGTGGGTCCCAAACGCGGGTAAAAATGGGCTGCCGCCTCGGCGACCAGGCAAAGCTTGAGTGAACTGCCCATGCTGATGCATTCGTGATTTCCAAGTTTTTGCAGCAGGGCTGCGGTGCGCGCATCGCTATGTGAACGGCTGGCGACGACCTTGATGGCGGAATCCGCAGCGTGAGCTTCGGCCTGGATGGCTTGTGCTGCTGCATTGCCCCGCTGCACGAAAGCGCCGGTGCCGCGTGCGGCAAAGTAGCAAACATCCAGCGCTGGCGCATATACGACGCCCAGTACCGGCACGCCGTGTTCTACCAGCGCGATGTTGACGGTGAATTCGCCGTTGCGCTTCAGGAATTCCTTGGTCCCGTCCAGTGGATCAACCAGCCAGAAGCTGGACCATTGACTGCGCACGGCGTAGGAAATATCTGCAGCTTCTTCGGAAAGAACGGGATGCTTCGGCCCAAGTTTCTGCAATCCGTTTACGATTACATTATGCGCAGCCAAATCCGCCAGGGTCAAAGGAGAGTTGTCGGCCTTGCTCGTCTCGCCAAAATCCTTGCTGTGATAGATTTCCATGATCGCGGAACCTGCTGCGCGTGCGAGTATTTCCACTTCCTGCCGCAACGATTCAAGAGCGTTGCCGGTTAGCGCTGAATGCCGAGTTGCAGTATTCACTTTCAATTCCACCTGTTTTGCGACGCCGTCCGAAGATGGAACAGTGTCTGTATTTACCTGCGTTACAAAAAATTCTGCCGGAACTACATTGGCTACGGCATGCTGAATGCAGTTTCAAAACCGTGCATCACGGGCAAGGTACGCTACCGAAGACGCGACATAAATCCAGTATCGGTACCGGCAAACCCTGATGTTCAAAGCAGGAAATAGCCCACTCCTGCCAGTGGCTGTTTTCGCCCGACAGTTTGCATGCCTGTTCATTGCTCACGGTCAATTGCCTGGGCGGCGTGGACAACGCCAACGCGCCGAATTGCGGGTATTCACCGCGCAGTTTCTGATAGCCGATCACGGCAAGAAACGGCGAGGCGAGTGGCTGGGCACCGAGCCGTGCCGCGATATCCATCACAGGCAACAGGCGCTCCTGCCACAGCACGACGCGGCGGCAATAATCTGGCGTGCATGGCACAACAAAGGTCGACGGCGCATCGATCAGATGCAGCAACTCACGCGTTCCTACGGCCGCTCGGAAAGCGCCGCCGAAATCCAGCAACCATGCATTCATGCTTGGCACGGCAACTCCCTGGACAACGATGGTTTGCAAATCAGATGTTCAATATATGCAGCAAGAAGATTTGGGCTGCTGACACACATTAGTTTGTCGCCGGCGGGGAGCAACCCAAGAAGAGGCATATCCGCACTTTTCATGCTAACCGGCACTTCGTGTATTTTTCCTGCGGCCTGTTTCATGATGGATACGTCGTCGCAGAGTATGCCGATGTATCCGGTATCAATCGCCAGCAAAGCGCAGGTGCGGCGTGCGGTCGGCACATCGTCAGACAACTCAAGCTGACCCGACAGGGAATAGACTGGCCAACGCTGACGCATATACATAATCCAGCCGATACTTCTTTCGCCTGGGGCGTTGGCATCCACATCGGAAGCCGATTCCAGCGCGCGAACATCGCTTTGCTGAAACAGCAATGCCAGCTCATCGATTTTCAGCACTGCGGAAGAAACATTCACGCCGGGGCCGGACAGGACTGGTCGTATGGCGTTCATCCGTGCACCAGCCGTTGAACATGATCGATCAGCACATCATCGCTGTATGGCTTGGTAAGGTAGACATTCACCCCGGCATCGGTGCACATGCGGCGATGTTTTTCGGTGGAGCGCGAAGTGATCATGATGACCGGTACATTTTTCGTGCGCGCCGAATCACGCACGTGGGCGGTCAGTTCGATGCCGTTCATGCGCGGCATTTCCATGTCTACCAGCATCACGCTGGGCACAAATCTTTGCAGCATGTTTACTGCTTCCAATCCGTCGATTGCCGTGCGCACCTGGTACCCTGCATCCTGCATGACTGCGGATGCGGCCTGACGCGCGCTGAGCGAATCGTCCACCACGAGAGCAGTGAGTGCTCCTGTGCCATCTTCTGCGGACGCCTGGGTGCCGGCGGATGCCAACTGTCTGCGTTGTTGGCGTTGTGCTGGTGTGCGCAACAGCTCAACCAGGTCGACTACCGGAGCCACGGTACCATCTCCCAGGATTACCGCACCTACGGTGCCGGTAATTTTCGGCACGTATCGACCGAAATTCTTCAGCACCACTTCCTGGTCGCTGATCACTTCCTGCACCATTACGCCTGTAATCACGCCATTATCGGCACGTGTCAGCAGTACCGGGAAACCCAGCCGGTCGCCTTCGCGCCTGTCTTCAGGCAAATCCAGCAAGTGTTCCAGCTTGATCAGGGTGTGTACGACATCGCCTGAACGGTATACAAGTTGTGATCCGACCTGCTCAATCTGGTCGACGGTAATATAGTGAATATCTTCCACTCCGTGGCTGGATACGGCGATCAGCTTGCTACGATGCCTCACCACCAGGGTGTGTGCCGACAGCAGCGTGGCCGGCAGGCGCAACTCGACGGACATGCCCATTCCACGATCCGAATTAAGCGCCAGCGTACCCTTCATGTCCATGATCTTGCTATACACCACGTTCATACCGACACCGCGTCCCGATACCTGGGTTGTGTCTTCGCGTGTGGAAAAACCGTTAACCACGATCAGGCGGGCCAGCTCATCGGGCGAGGGATCATGCTCGGGATCAACGAGCATGCCCTTGCTCCTGGCAATGCGGCTGATCGCATCATAATCAAGGCCAGCTCCGTCATCTTTGCAGCGCACAACGATGCTGTTGCCCGTGCGTGCAAAACTCAGTTCGATAATGCCGGTTGCGGGTTTGCCCATGGCCGTGCGCACCGAGGGAGTTTCAATGCCGTGGTCGACGGCATTGCGCAGCACGTGCATCAGCGGGTCCATCAATTCGTTCAGTACGCTGCTGTCGATGCTGGTGTTGTCGCCCTTGATTTCCAGTGTGACCTGTTTATCCAACAGGCGGGCGGTTTGCCGCACACTGCGCTGCAGGCGAGAAACCACGCTACTGACGGGAACCAGTCGTGTGCGTATCACCGCGTGCTGGTTATCTGAATGCAACCGTTGCTGTACTTCAAGCAATTCTCCCAGCGTATGGAGTTGCTCATTTACCTGTGTCTGCATTTGCTGGGCGTCATTTGCGGCCTCGACCAGTCGCCGGGTAACCGTATGCAGTTCGCTGAAATGTTCGAATTCCAGTGGGTCAAAATCTCCTTTTTCGCGCATTTCCTGTTCCGGCGCGGCGACCCCGCGCACATCGACCAGATGCTCAAGTTCTGCCACCAGTTGCTGGAACGTCAGCAACTGATTCCTGATTTCTCCGGCTTGCCGCGAGGTGACGCGCAGACGCTCTTGAATCTGCGAATTGGAAATAAGTGATTCACCCGCCAAGCGCAGCAATTCATCTACCACGGGAGCCGGTACGCGCAGCACATTTCCCTGCTGCGGCAATGTCTCCGGTTTGTCTTGCGGAATGCTTTTTTCAGGTCGCGCAACTGCTTCGGGGCGTTCGGCAGCAGAAACACCTTCCCGGTCTATGCGATTGGCACAGTCCAGTACCTCCTGCAGTACTTCCTGTGCCTGCTCTGGCGCGGAGCCGACTCCCATCAGTGCTTCGCTCATCGCCTCGAGGCAATCACCCGCATTGGTCAGCGTACTGGCAAGCGCACGGTCTGGCATGACATCGGCTTCGGACAATGCAACCAGAATATCTTCAATGTGATGGGTCAGGGTGGCGATGCCGCGCACCCCCACCGTGTTTGCTGCGCCCTTGAGGGTGTGGGCGGCGCGCATGGCGCGTTCCACATCCTTGCTGCTGCCTTGTCCTGTGGAAAGACGCTCGATAGCTGAGGTAAACGCGGCGGTTTGAACGGGCAGCTCCTGCAACAGGCCATCCAGCAATTCCGAATTGAGATCGTCCGGAAGATCCAATGAAACATCCTCGGTGCTGGCGCGGGACTGGCGTTCAGTATGTTGTTTTTTACTCGCGACGATTTCGACGCTGGCGAGCGACTTTTTCCATTTCTGTACCGAATCCTTGTCAACAGGCGTGCGCCATGTCGTATCAGTAAGTAACTCGACCAAAGCGGCTCCGGCATTTTCATCCAGAGGCATGTTCAGGTATGTCGCGACGCGACCGGGCAATTGTTTGAGCAGTTCGTACTGGTTCGGAAGAATCTCTTCTGTAACGGCAAAAAGCGTGTATGCCAGGCGGTCAAATAGCGCACCCAGCGCCGGCAATTCTATCGATTTAGCCGCAACGCCGAGCCGCTCCAGCAGCTCCGCATAGTTGTCCAGTGCCACCCGCCGATCATCCACAGAAAGCTTGGGGTCGACAATGGCAGCCAGATCTTCCAGGAGTTGATCGTCCATGCGACCAAATTCCTTGCCCAGCATGAGCAGCATTTCGCCATCCACCTTTTGCAAGCCCGAAGGCGGCAGTGGTTCTGGCGCAGAAAACGGTTCGGCTACAGCAGGCGCCGCTGCCGGGATGTCGGCGATGCTTGCGGCAAACGCTTCCGGCATGGTCTGAACTTCAATCAGCAATTCCCTCAATGATGCTGCATCTGCCTCACTCAACGGTGTTGGCCAACCGACGCGCGTCAGGTGCTGCACCAGTGCTTCACCAGCCTGACGGTCGCCTTCGCTCATCACGTAGCCCAATAGCAATTCGGTGAATACCGACAGCAGTTCGGCTTCCACCTGGCCAAGAATCCTTTTTTCGCACTGGATGACAAACAGATTTTCGATAACCCACGCGCTGGCGGACTGCAAGCCATCAAGTTGGCAGTTGCCGGCGGCGCTGCCTATCTTGTGCATCAGTTTGATGTATCGTTCGAGCAAAGACTCGATCTCGCTTACACTCGTATTCTGCAAGAAATCGCCGGACATGACGCTCCATAGCTCGTCGAGAGGTTCGTCCGCGATCTGGCTGAATTGCGTCAGAAGTTTTTTAAGCATGTCCGTGACATCCCCGGTTGGTCATCGTTGAGCCAACTGTCCTATACGGGGAGCTTGAATACACGCACCGCACCCAGAAGTTGCTTGGCGTAATCCAGCAGGTTGGTTGTTTGCGTTGCCTGTTCATGCAGCTGATCTGTTGCCTGCTGGCTGCTGCGTTTGATCTGTACCGCACTGTCGAGCAGCACCTGTCCGGCTTTGGCCTGTATCTCCGAAGAAGAAGCAATCTGTCTGACCGAATCCACCAGCTCGGCGGTGTTTTGCTGAGTAATATGCATTTGCTGTCCTGCCTGCTCGGCCAGACGGCTGCCTTCCACGATCTGGGTAATGGCGTTATTCATAGTGCTCACCGTATCAGCGGTTTCGAGCTGGATGTTGCTCACCAGCGCGGAAATTTGTTGTGTTGCCTGACGAGCGTTTTCGGCCAAGCGCTGCACTTCATCCGCCACCACTGCGAATCCGCGTCCGGCCTCACCTGCTGAGGCCGCGTGCATACTGGCGTTCAGGGCCAGAATGTGGGTACGTTCCGCAATCACGTTGATCAAATTCACCACGCCGGAAATTTCCTGAGAACGCTCACCCAGCCGCTTGATCCGTTTTTCCGTTTCGCGGATAACGTCGCGCGTGCTGTTAATGCCGGTTACTGTGCTGTTCACCGTGACAAGCGCCTGTTGCGTGGATTTGATCGCATTATCGGCAACTGCGTTGCATGCCTGCGCCAGACTCGCAATGTCATGCATGGACTGAGCTGCCGCTTCCAGCGAAGCTGCTGTGCGATCTGCTTCATCGCGGTTCTTTTCGGCGCCTGCCAGCAGCGTATCGGCTTTTGCCTGCACCGTCATGGATGCCTTGGTAACGTCGGCCGAAATGTTGCTTACATCCGCCATCACCTTGGCCGTTTCGCTGGTAAGCAGGTTGAGCGCGTCGGCAATCGCCCCGGTGACGTTTTCGTTCACCGGCACGCGGACGGTCAAGTCTTTTTTCGCCAATTGCGCCACAGCCTGCAGCAAGGACAATACTGACGAGTTCAGTTCGTCGTTTTCTTTCTTGATCGCCGCCTGCACTGCTTCACGTTCATCCATCATCTTGTCGAACTGGTTAGCCAGCAGGCCAAGTTCGTCCTTGGATTTCAGGTTTGCGCGGGCGTTGGTGTCGCCCGAAGCAATCCTGGAGATAGTTCCCTGCAACACTTTGAGAGAACCGGAAATGGTGCGAATAATCGTCCATGCCAGCAAGCCGGTAATTGCAGCAAGCGCGATCACGAGCGCGATGGAAAAGTATTGTGTGTGCAGGCTGGCAGCCTTAACTTCCTCAGACTTCTTGTCCTGCAGTTGAAGGTTATAACTGTGGATGTTTTCGATATCTTCCTCGACGGGAGCATACAGCTGGGAGGAAGTGCCAGCCAATTGCCGTGAAGCTTCGGTCATTCTTCCGGCTTGCAAGAATGCCATTACCGGCTCATTACCCTCTTTCGCATAAGTAGCCCGGTGCTTTTGCCACGATACCAGCAGTTCGCGCTGTTTGGCATCCTGCAGGGTGGCCTCGTACTTTTTCGATACTTCCGTAATTTCTGCACGACGTTTCAGGACCTCGTCAATTTTTTTTGCGACGAACGCCTGATCGGAACTCTGGGATGCTTCCAGCAAGGCGTAGCGGTTGCGTGCTATCAGGAAGTTAATCTGGTCGAAGGCCTGGACGTTATCGATGGTCAACTGCAGATCGTCGTCCAGACGCTGCATGGAGCGCAGACCGTCGGAGGTGGCAAAGATGATGGTGCCCAGCATCAGCAAAGTAATAGCGCTCACCAGAAAAATCAGGCGGGTTACGATCGGTATGTTCTTGAACATTTCTTCCCCTTTATTCGATTCATGGAAAACCATGATTTAATGACTACGAAGGTGTTTCACTCCGTACCAATACTTTGCAAAGCTTCTTCAATCTGGCCGGTTCCCGTTCTGGAAATCCGCTCCCTGCCCAATTGTGGGCCGCACTCGAGTTATTGTTCTGAGCGCACCAGGTTTTCGAAGAATGATTCGTGGTTAAACTCCAGCCAGACGCTGTCGCCCTTCACATAGCCGCCACTCACATGAGCTTGCAGTTCCCCTGGCAATTGCGGCAAGCCGGGGAAGGAGCTCATATCAGTGAGCGGTTTGGGGAAATCGTCAATCAGCAGCCCTGCCGCTTTCTCTCCCTGGTCTAGTACCAGTACCAGCGATTCAGCCGCAGCGTCACGCGGCGGCAAATCGAATAGCTGGCGCAAATCGAACACCGGAACCAGAGTGCTGCGCAAATTTACCAAGCCCAGCAACCATGGAGACGAGCCCGGCAGATCCCATATGTCCGGCTTATGCAGTACTTCACTGGTGCAACCTGTTTTGATCAGGAACCCCAGGGAGGAAACCCTGAATCCGTAGCGGGCGCGCTTCTCTTCCACTGCCGCGGTCAGCACCATTCCTGCCGGAGGTTCAAAACGTTCCAGGGCCGCGCTGGGGGGCAACCACTCGCCCACCTCCATGCCGTTGGAATCCGGCGATGCACGCGAACTGGCTTCTTCCATCATGCGTTCAGGTCAAACTTTTCAGTTGATCGACGATCTGGTCGGCCGTATACGGTTTCGATATATGTCCTTTCCCGCCCTGCAGTTCGCCCCACACCTTGTCTGCCTTCTGTCCCTTGCTGGTCACAAACACTACCGGGATTCCCTTGGTTGCGGCATCCTGTGACAACTGTCTGCATGCCTCATATCCATCCATGTCGGGCATGACAATATCCAGAAAAATGACTGCGGGTTTTTCGGATTTCGCCTTCTCAACGGCTTCTTTTCCGCTGCTAGCCGTCACTACAAGGCAACCCGCATCGCTTAATATATTTTTGATATTGGCCAAGTCTGCGGCGGAATCGTCAACTGCCAGAGCTTTTTTGGATGCCATTTTGAATCTCCTTATAGTTATCAATACATAAAATCACAAATCAGTTCGCTGGGTGCTGTCTCTACACTTCATACTTCTCCAGCACTTGCTTGAATTCCAGATAGTCGACAGGCTTGGTCAGATAGGTATCACATCCAGCCAAAGAGCCACGCACCCGATCGAAAGGCGACGATTTGCTGGTCAACATGACAACCGGTGTCTGCTTGAGTTGGGGGTTCTTTTTGATATGTTTGCAGACCTGGTACCCATCAGCTCCAGGAAGCATCACATCGAGAAAAATGATGTCGTAATAATTCTTCCCCATCAGATCGAGCCCGGTTTCACCAGTTTCGGCTGAATCTACGTGAATATTGGACGCTTCCAGTTCCAGTTCTAGCTGTTTGCGTACGGTGGGGCTGTCGTCGACTATGAGGGCACGGCGATTTTTCGGGAATCCAACGGTTGTTGTGACGTCAATTGGCAGATCCGAATTATCAGCGCGGGCTGCGTCGGTCGCATTTTTACCCGAAAAAATTTGATTGGCTGGTTCGTGCAGTTGTTTTTCGAAAACCAGCCGGTCCAGCAGTTTGAGCAACTTGACCGGACTTAGTGGACGCAAGCAATAAGGATCGCGAGTAGGATGCGTTGGTTCTGTGCTGAACACAAGCAACTGCACAGGCGCTCCTGGCTGGCCGGAATTCGAGAGCAGGCTTAACAAAGCATTCGCATCGTCTGCGTTCACGATCAATATGTGGCAATTGATGGCGCTCATTCCTACATATATTTCATAACCACCCTGAGGGCGGCAGGCGGAAATTTTCAGTACATTGCGAATCAACCTGAGTTCCGTGACATCGAAGCCCAGTACGCCAACAGTAGTTACTTTGGCTTGATCCAGAAATGTTCCCACGACTGCCTCCCTCGTGATTCAAACAAAATCACAATTGTTATGATCGAAAATACTGGGGAGCAAGGTGGGGGAATGCAGGAAAGAGCGAAACAAAAGAATACGCCTTAAACTAGCAACCCCGCTGTCGTAGAGAATGACTCCTTAGACCGGTAACTTTGCGTCCCTACCTTTCGATAGGTTTGCCCTTCAGTATCACGTTGAGATGAACAATCGCAGACTATTTTAGTAATGTCAATAAGACGTCAAAATCGTCGCAAAGTCGTCATGAGAGCAATCTTGGGGAAATCGCAATAATGTTGCCTGATATACGGGATTTTTTTTTCGTCTGTTATGCGATGTTTGGTTATGTTTTGTTGTGAGTTGCTGACATTTGACGAGAATTCATGGATGCAGAATTTGCGTGATTTAATGCCTTTTGCAGGGAATATCGGAAAGAGTGGGCGATAGCAACAACACTCACCATCCGACGAACGGAGTTATGGCAGATCATAATCCACATAGATGCCTGCACTTTGGGGGCTGCGTAAGCCAGCGTGAAGTGGCCGGTGACTCCGATGGCTCGCAATCCAGTTTTTTGGCCTGGGGGTATTGGCAATAAGCAGGTTAGGCCCGGTTTCCGAAGTTAAACACAGCATTGCCACTGCGTACGACGTTGAAGATGCTACGGGATGATTTTGACCGTTTGCATTTTCGAGTCGCAATGTTTCCTGTTCCTCCGGTCAAAGGCGCTTAACCAGCATGTTGCAAGCATTGTTGTGACAGATTCGAAAGCGTATGCTTCCCGCATGAACAAGAAAGCCAAATCGTTGAGTCGCATTCTCGAGGGGCATATGAGGCTGATCGCGTTGCTCATGTACATTGCAGACCAGAAGAAAAAGAGTGTTGCTGCTACAGAACAATTATTCAGACGTTTGATGCTGCCACGCAAGGATTGATTGTCTTTTACGGGTATTCAGGATTTTATTGATTTGAAATAATTCGCATACTGCATATCTTCAGTGAGAATGTGGCTTATCAGTATGTTTTTTATGATAAGCGCCGCATCCAGCCATTCCGCTTCAAGGCCATAAGGGATGAATGAATCCTGAATATTCTTAAGTGTGTTCAGCACTTGTTTGTGTATACCTGCATGAACTCCAGCATTGGGATATCGCCATTCCTGAAAGAATATTTCCTCCTGTCTAAAATGCTGTTCTGTATCGTCAATGAGAAACTGCAACCGCTTGTGGATTTCAGTTGCTTTCATTCTTTCGGTGATGGAACGATTAAGTTCGTTGATCAGCGCAATAAAACGTTGGTGATCCGCGTCGATTTCAGGGATGCCTACGCTCATCCCTTCATTCCATTCGAGGTTCCACTTAGGCTTCTTCATTATGAATATCCATGACTTCAAAGTCCATTTCGCCGATTTGTGATTAGACGCGATTACGGCGCTGAAGTCACGGGACCTAGGTACTGAAGTGAAGGGACCTAGGTCTGAAGATGAAGGGCGCGATCACCCGTGCCTTGGTCGGTCAGGGAGCGCGTTATTCAGGCACAGCTGGATGGCGATGCATTGAGTGAGTTTTGAAAGGCGTCGAATCGGGGTTTGGCTCTTGCGACGATCACTTCCCGTGGCGGGCGGGGTAGCGCAGGTTGTATGGGGTGCGTCATGGGCAGACGCGAGGAGGCGCTATCACCAAGCAGTTGTATTTACAGCTGGGGGTTGATTTGTAACAATTTGATATAAATAGAAAATGTTCTACAGTTCTATTCATAATGATGGAATGCAAGGTCATTTGATATTTTTATAAACAAAATTAGTAATTATCGCGATAGATTCATTCATTGATATAGATCAGATTCCCGATGTGGTTATGCCCCAACAATCCTGCCGCCCAAAATGGGCATGCGGGGTTTGTGGCAGTTGTGTCGCCCCGTTTTAAACGATTCCATCATCCCAAGAAAAGGGGCATAGCAATGCAACAGCCGCAAATTAGTGAAACAAAAATCGTCATGTCCGATCCGACGGCGCTGGGCGTTTTCGGGTTGGCCATGGTCACCTTCGTTGCCTCATCGGCCAAACTGGGCTGGACCAGTGGTGTTACCTACATCGTGCCTTGGGCGCTGTTTCTGGGCTCGATTGCCCAGATCTGGGCATCGACAGTGGACTTCAAAAAGAACAACTATTTCGGCGCCATCGTTCTCGGTGCCTACGGCTTGTTCTGGGTGGCAGTAGCGATGCACTGGGCCATCAGCCTTGGCTGGTTTGGCGCGATCGACCCTGCCAAGGCTGACGTCAAACAGCTTGCTTTCGCCTGTATTGGCTACCTCATCTTCTCGCTGTTCATCATGGTGGCCGCGTTTGAGGCCAACAAGGTATTCGGGGTGATATTGGTGTTGATCAATGTGCTGTTCCCGTCACTCGCTTTGTCGATCCTTGGCGTGCAACCGGCCTTCTTCGGCGGACTGGCAGCCTGGTCTGAGTTGGCCATTTCGCTGCTCGGCTTTTATGCGGCAGGTGCTGTATTCCTGAATAACTTCTTTGGTCGCGTCCTTCTTCCGCTTGGCGCGCCCATGGGATGGATTCGCAAGGGGCCCGCTCTGGTCAAGGAGACCACACTTAAAGCGGCTGCCTGACGCAGAGCATCTGGTAAAACGAAAGGCCACCCTCAGGGTGGCCTTTTTGTTGTGTCAACAGCTATACGAACATCCTGGCTACGTTTCAACAATACCCACGCCGCACCTCCTCCGCCTGCTTGCGAAGGAGCTTCGCAAAAGGCCAATACCTGTGGATGTTGAGCCAGCCAGTGGCGGGTAAGAACTTTCAAGATTCCGTCGCGCCCTTCGCTACGCCAGCCTTTGCCGTGGATCACGTTGACGCAGCGCAGTCCATGTTGCGTGGCTTGGTGCAGAAACTCCGCCAGTAATTTTCTGGCCGCATCGCTGTTGAGCCCGTGCAGGTCCAATTCGTCCTGAATGTGCCATTCGCCGTGGCGCAGTTTGCGTAGGATCAGGCGATTCATGCCGGGGCGCAGGAACTCGGTGATAGCGTTATCACCAGCGCCGTGATCGGACAAAGTATCAGAGGCCTCGACCAAGGCAACGCTGGTGCGTACCGGAGATTTGCGCGGCTTGGGAGCGGGGGTGATGCGGTCGGTTGGCGTGAGTGGTGTCACGCCTTCCAGTGCTTGCCGGAACAAGTCAGCGTCCTGCTCCGGCTTTTCTTTCATGGGTTATCCGTGCGAGGCCAAATACTTTTCCGCATCCAGCGCGGCCATGCAGCCGGTGGCTGCGCTGGTGCAGGCTTGGCGGTAGATCTGGTCCTGCACATCACCTGCCGCGAACACACCGGCGATGCTGGTTGCGGTGATGTCGCCCTTGCGTCCGCCGCGTGTGACGATATAACCGTTTTCCATTTCCAGTTGTCCGGCAAAAATATCGGTATTGGGTTTGTGGCCGATGGCGATGAATACGCCGGCAACCTTGATCTCCTGCGTGGTGCCGCCTTGCACTTGTTTGAGACGAGCTCCGGTGACGCCGCTATCGTCGCCCAGTACTTCATCCAGCACCTGGTTAAGTTGCAGGATGATCTTGCCTTCTTTCACCTTTTCCATCAGTTGGTCGATCATGATGCCTTCCGCCCGGAACGTATCGCGGCGATGAACCAGCGTGACATGACTGGCGATGTTGGCCAGATACAGCGCTTCTTCGACGGCAGTGTCGCCACCGCCGATAACGGCGACTTCCTGATTGCGATAGAAGAAGCCGTCGCAGGTCGCGCATCCGGACACGCCCTTGCCCATGAATTTTTCTTCCGATGGCAAACCGAGATATTGCGCCGAAGCGCCGGTGCAAATGATGAGCGCATCACAGGTGTAGCTGCCGGCATCACCGACCAGCAGGAATGGTTTCTGCTGCAGCTTGGCCGTGTGGATGTGATCAAACAATATCTCGGTTTTGAACCGTTCCGCATGTTGCTGGAAGCGCTGCATCAACTCCGGTCCCTGCACGCCGTTCACGTCGGCAGGCCAGTTGTCCACTTCGGTTGTGGTCATCAATTGTCCGCCTTGGGCGAGGCCGGTGATCAGCACAGGTTTCAGGTTGGCGCGTGCGGCATACACTGCGGCGGTGTAACCGGCGGGGCCGGAACCGAGAATGATCAAAGGGTGGTGCTGGGAAGGTTTTTCCATGATGTTGAAAAGGCTTTCAGGGGGTGGGAACGGGGCCAAATTTAACAGTGACGCGGCATGCTGTCGAGTAGAATGCGCCAATCCCGACATTGAGGCGCTATGAAGAAACAACTATTTATTTTTCTCTGGTTTATCAATTGCACTGCGCAAGCAGCAGATCTACCCGGAATCCCCGCATTCATCGACGAAATGGTGGCAAAACACCAGTTCAAGCGTGAAGAGTTGCAACTGGCATTCAGGCGCGCCGAATATCGCACCGATGTCATCGACTCCATCACCAGACCCGCGATTCTCAAACCGTGGGTAGAGTATCGTCCGTACTTCATCAATCCACAGCGCATTGATGACGGCGTACAATTCTGGAAGAAATATTCAGTAGCGCTAAAACGCGCCGAGCAAAAATATGGCGTGCCACAGGAGATCATCGTTGGCATTCTCGGCGTTGAGACCATCTATGGCCGTAACGCAGGGCGTTATCTCGCGCTGGATGCGCTGACCACACTGGCGTTTGATTATCCGCGTCGTGCCGATTTCTTTCACGATGAACTGGAGCAATACCTGTTGCTGGCACGCGAACAGGGATTCGATCTCCTGGGCATACAATCTTCCTACGCCGGCGCACTGGGTATTCCCCAATTCATGCCCAGCAGTTACCGTCGTTATGCTGTGGACCACAACGGCAACGGCAAGATCGACCTCATGAAAGAACCGGAAGATGCGATCGGCAGCGTGGCCAATTATCTCAAGCAATATGGATGGGAAAGCGGCGAACCGGTGGCGTTGCAGGGCAAGGTGGAAGACGAGAAGCACCTGAAGGCCGTCGGCGATGTGCGTCCCTATATTGCCTGGCGTGACGCCGGCGTGACGCTGCTGAAGAAGCCGGAAGGCGACATGCCTCCCGCATGGTTGCTGGACTTCACCGTGGAGACCGGCAAGGAATACTGGCTGGTGTTCAACAATTTCAACGTCATCATGCGCTATAACAATAGCAACTATTACGCGATGTCTGTTTATCAGCTGGCTGATGCGGTCCGCCGGGCAAAAATTGCCGGAGCCATTGACGGGAAACAAACAGCCCGGGCGACCGAGCAAGCCAGGCAGTGAGCAGGAACGGCGGAAACTGAATAGGAATTGGCAGTGTTCGGAAAAATATCAGCAACAGGAAAAGGCAAAGACAGGCTGCAGCAGATCAGGCAGCTGGATATGGCCTATGGCAGGTTTCCGTTTGCGCTTAAATCGAGCCTGCTGGCATCCACGATTATCGTTGCCGCTCTATGGCTGCTGGTGGCGCAGAAAGTTCTGATCACCTGGATGGGCGTGTTATGGGTGGTCATGCTGGTGCGCACCCTGTATGTGCGGCGTTATTTGAGCATTACCGACAAAGCCACTATCTCTGCAGACAGATGGAAAGCCGGGATGGTGATTGGCGCGGCGGCTGGTGGGCTTTGCTGGGGCGCTACCGGATTTGTTTTTTCGTCGTCCCCGTTCGATCTGCCGTTCATGATGGCGGTCTTCGTCATTGCGGGCGTCTGCGCATTTGCCATCGTGGAGCTGGCTCCCGTGCCGCGAGCCGCCATTGCCTTCATTCTTGCTGCCACGTTGCCGCCGGTGCTGATGCTGATGCTGTCCGGCGATCGCGTGCATATGCTCATGGGACTGGTCGGGCTGATTTATCTGGGGTTCCTGTCGTTGCTGCTGCGCCAGATGAACCGCATCGTTTCAGCTTCGCTTTCCGCTTCCAGGCAAAACATGGAATTGTCTGCCACGGTGAAGGAAAGCGACCAGCGCATGTCGCGTTTTTTTGAGAGTGCGCCGGGATTTTTTTACACCGCGATGCTGCATCCAGACGGCAGAACGTCCATGCCGTTCACCAGTGTCGGCATCGGCGAATTACTCGGTATCAATGGCGAAGAAGTTGCTGACAGCATCCGTCCGCTCATGGATATCGCGTATCCCGAGGATGTCGCGCGTTTTCTGCAGGCACGGAACGAGTCGCTGCAGACACTTTCCCCGTTTCGCCTGGAATTTCGCATCAGCCATGCAGACAAGGGTGAACGCTGGATCGAGTTGCGCTCCCTGCCGCAGAGCGAACCGGACGGATGCACAAGCTGGCATGGTTTCATGCATGACATTACCGAGCGCAAACGCATGGAAGAAAAACTCATTGCGCGGGAATATGAATCGCGCACATTGATCGAAAATTCTCCCGACAACATTACCCGATACCGCCGCGATGTGCGGCGCGTGTTCGTTAATCCCGCCTTCGGCGCGATGGTTGACGGTGGCATGAATGCGTTGCTGGGCAAAAAGCCTTCTGAGTTTCCGGGCGGGTTCAACTCCGAAGCCTATGAAGCAAAGATAAAGGAAGTATTCGCGACCGGAGAAAGCGCCGAGTTTGAGCTCAGATGGCCGGGCAGCAATGACCGGGAGATTTGCAGCCATGTCCGCCTGATCGCGGAGCGCGACAGTTCCGGCGAGATTGCCACGGTGCTGGCGGTCGGTCGCGATATTACCGACATTCATTCCTACCGCCAGAAGATCCACCAGATGGCCTTCTACGATACGCTGACCGAACTGCCGAATCGGTCTTCGTTCAATGAGCGCCTGAAAGGAATGCTGGCTGAAGCATCCTGGCACGGGCAGCAGGCGGTAGTGATGCTGCTGGATCTGGACCGTTTCAAGACGATTAACGACACCATGGGACATCCGGCGGGCGATGAATTATTGCGTGAGGCTGCCGTCAGGTTGACAGGCTGTGTCCGCGCCGACGACATGGTGGCGCGGCTGGGCGGCGACGAGTTTGCGATCTTGTTGCCGGAGATGCCGCCCGGTACCGACCTGGGCAGGGTCGCCGGCAAGATTCTGGATGCGTTCAGGACGCCCTTTGCATTGGAAGGCAAGGAGGCGTTCGTCTCCGCCAGTATCGGCATTGCCGTGTATCCGGATGACAGCAGCAATGCCGATGATCTGATCAAGCACGCCGATTCGGCGATGTATCTTGCCAAACGATCCGGGCGCAACAATTTCCGTTTTTACTCGAAGGAGCTGACCACTCTGGCCAGCGAACGCTTTGCGCTGGAATCCGAACTGCGCAGGGCGGTAGAGCGCAACGAACTGGAACTGTATTTCCAGCCCAAGGTATGGCTGGCCGACGGCGCGTTGATTGGTTCCGAAGCGTTATTGCGCTGGAACCACCCGCAACGCGGCATGGTGCAGCCAGACCAGTTCATCGACATTGCCGAGGACAGCGGTTTGATCATGGAAATCGGCGAATGGGTGTTGCGCGAAGCCTGCCAGATTGCCCATGACTGGAATGCACCAACCATGCCGCTGCACAAAGTCGCCATCAATTTGTCGGCCCGGCAATTTCAGTCAGGCGATCTGGTAAAAACGGTGAGCCAGATTCTGGAAGAAACGAATTGCCTGCCGGAATGGATCGAACTGGAAATTACCGAAAGTATGTTGCTGGATGAAGATGGCAAGGTATTGGAGATACTGAACCAGTTCCAGGAGTTGGGGATCGCCGTCGCGATCGACGATTTCGGCACGGGATATTCCGCGCTGAGTTATCTGGCACGCTATCCGATCAACACACTGAAGATCGACCGGTTGTTTGTGGGCAGTATCGCGGTGGATCCGCACCGCGCAGAGTTGGTGAAAGCCATTATTTCCATTGCACACAGTCTGGGTCAATTTGTGGTGGCTGAGGGAGTGGATACGCCGGAGCAGGCGCTGTACCTGCGCGAAGCCGGATGCCAGATCGCTCAGGGATACCTTTACAGCAAGCCGATGCCGCGGGCAGTCTTCCAGTCTCTGCTTTCGTCTTTCAGCCACACGGCAGACCTGGAGAAAACGGGAAAATGGCGCAAGCATCTTTCCCTGCTGAAGCATTAACGCCGAATCCTCCGCGCTCCGTCATACCGTTTCGCCCAATAGCTCATTTGCATTTGTTCCGTGCGCACACTCTCGCCGGTTCTGGGCGAGTGGACGAATTTCCCGTCTCCGACATAAATTCCGACATGCGAGAAAGAAGCATGCGACGTGTTATAGAACACCAGATCGCCGGGGCTGAGTTCGCTCTGGCTGACCGGTTTACCGATGCGGCTGATTTCGCGGCTGGTGCGCGGCATGGAGATATCCAGCGAGTGACGATAGACATGACCCACGAAGCCGCTGCAATCGAAGCCGCTGCTGGCGGAATTGCCACCGTAGTGGTAAGGCGTATCCGCGAGGCTCACCGCATACATCACCAGTTCGTTCATCTGATCGTCGGATATGTTGTATTGAATGGTGTGCTGCCGGGCAGGGGGTGAGCTGCAGGCGGCCTGCAGCAGTAAAAGAGTGAGGATCAACAGTTTTTTCATGGGGCCAATGTAAGGCAGTGCAGCCCGCACTGTAAAGCATTCATTGCAGGACGCTTCAGGCTGACTACGCCGCATCCGACAGGCGAATTGGGCACCGGCCCGCCATAGACCGCACCCCAAGTCGGGCCTATGTCAGGGGACTCTGGTATAGAATTGCTCCTTTCAATATTTGGCAGGAGCAAACGCAATGAGCTTTACCGAAACTGACGTGCAGAATGCGTTGAAAAGTCTGATCGATCCCAATACAAAAAAAGACTTTGTCAGCGGCAAATCCATCAAGAATATCAAGATCAGCGGCAACGACGTGACGCTCGACGTTCTGCTCGGCTATCCGGCCAAAAGCGTATGGGATGAGATCAAAGTCCAGGTTGAAGGCCATCTGAAATCTGCCTTGCCCGGCATCGGAAAAGTCAGTGCCAGCGTATCAAGCAAGGTCGTGCCGCATGCGGTGCAGCGCGGCGTGAAATTGGTGGATGGCGTGAAGAACATCATCGCCGTGGCCAGCGGCAAGGGCGGCGTGGGCAAGAGCACGACCGCGGTGAACCTGGCGCTTGCTCTGGCGGCCGAAGGCGCGCGCGTCGGCATGCTGGATGCCGATATCTATGGCCCGTCGCAACCCACCATGCTGGGCATCAGCGGCCAACCTGAGTCCGCTGACGGCAAAACCATGAGCCCGATGATGGGCCACGGTTTGCAGACCATGTCCATCGGCTTCCTCATCGATGCCGATACCCCGATGATCTGGCGCGGCCCGATGGTGACGCAAGCACTGGATCAACTACTGCACCAGACCAAATGGGACAACCTCGACTACCTGGTGCTGGACCTACCGCCCGGCACCGGCGACATCCAGCTCACGCTGGCGCAAAAAGTTCCGGTGACCGGCGCTGTGATCGTGACCACACCGCAGGATATCGCGCTGATGGATGCGCGCAAGGGCCTCAAGATGTTCGAGAAAACCGGCATCAAGATCATCGGCATCGTGGAAAACATGAGTACGCACATCTGCTCCAAGTGCGGACACGAAGAGCATATCTTTGGTGCGGGCGGCGGTGAAAAGATGTGCGCCGACTACAACACCGAATTCCTCGGCGGACTTCCGCTGGATATCCAGATCCGCGAACAGACGGATTCCGGCGTGCCCACGGTAGTAGCCGACTCCAATGGCAAACTTGCCAAGGTGTACAAGCAGATCGCGCGGCGCGTTGCGGTCAAGGTCGCAGAGATGGCACAGGACCACAGCGCGGCGTTCCCCAAAATCGTGGTGCAGAACACCTGAAAGCAGGGGAAAAACACGGGTTCGTTCAACATTAAGCAGGTGGCGATATCTGATGCTGATATCGCAATACAGACGTAATTTTGCAAACCAAGGGGCATAGATGTTCGGCGTAGATTTTTCGGAAATTATGGTCATCATGATCGTGGCGCTGATCGTCATCGGCCCCGAGCGGTTGCCCAAAGTGGCGCGTACCATGGGTGAATGGTGGGGACGCTTGCAGCGCTATATCAATCGGATCAAGGCGGACGTCACCACCAGCATGGAACTGGAAGAACTGCGCGAACTGGAACGCAAGATCAAAGCCGAGGCGGATGCGCTGGAGCGCACGGTGCAACAGGCTAGTAGCAATCTCAACCAGGAAGTGCGCCAACTGGAGAAAGACATCGATAAGCCGGCACAGGATTCAACCAACCCAATCCCGCCAGTTGAACCGCCGTCGCCACCCAAGTAATCATGAGTACCCGGCTGACGTTCCTTTCTGTCACGCAAGTGTTGCCGTTCCTGCAGTGAAAATTTCGATCACGCATTAGCAGGAAAGTGAGGAAGCCACAGATGAGCGACCTGACCCATTTCTCCGAATCCGGTCGCGCCCGCATGGTGGACGTTTCCGCCAAAACGCAAACCACACGCGTCGCCATTGCCAGCGGCACCCTGCGCATGCAGCCCGCCACGCTGGAACGCATTCGCACCAATCAAATCGCCAAGGGCGACGTACTCACCGTGGCCGACGTCGGCGCCGTCATGGCCGCCAAGCACACCCCCGACATCATCCCCATGTGCCATAGCATTGCGCTGTCCGGCGTCGAAGTCGCATTCAGCGAAATCATCGAACCGGACACTCAGGGCTGCGTCGGCATCAAAGTCATCACCACCGCCACCTGCGTCGGCCAGACCGGCGTCGAAATGGAAGCACTGACCGCGGCCAATATCGCACTGCTCACCATCTACGATATGTGCAAAGCCATAGACCGCGGCATGCGCATCGAGAACGTGCAGCTGGAAGAAAAGCGCGGCGGTAAAAGCGGCGTGTGGAAGCGCGGAGAAGCAAAATGATCAATGTATTGTCTTTCGGCCCGGTCGCCGACCGCATACAAATGCGCGAGACCCAGGGTGAATTCACCCAGAGCATGATCATGTATGACTTTATCGCCCACATCGGCACGCCCCATCCATGAAGCCTTGCGTTATAAGCATCGTCGGTCATTCCGGCTCCGGCAAAACCACCCTGGTGGAAAAACTCATCCGCGAGTTGTGCGTGCGTGGTGTAAAGGTCGCCACCATCAAGCACGCTCATCACAAGGTGGAACTGGATACGCCGGGCAAGGACAGTTTTCGTTACAAGGATGCCGGGGCGGTGGTGAGCATGTTGCTTACGCGCGATGTGCTGCAATTGGTGGCGGATGCAACAGTTGAGCGCGAGCCGGAGCAACTGGCACAACGTTTTCTGGGCGAGGCCGATCTGGTGCTGGCGGAAGGTTTCTCGCATGCGCCGGGTGCCAAGATCGAAGTGTTGCGCCGCGCATGCGACAAGCCGCCGCGCTGCGCTATTGAAGACGGGTTGATCGCTATCGTCACCGACATGGATGAGGTCTATCCGCAGTTACCGCATTACGGGCTGGAGGATGTGAAGGGTATTGTCGATTTCATTCTTCAGCGGACATCGCAATGATCGAAGATTGCACCGCGCTCATCCTGGCTGGTGGCGATTCGCGCCGCATGGGGCAGGACAAAGCGGTGCTGGTGCTGGACGGCAAGACGCTGCTGGAGCGCGTCACCGCTACCATGCAGCAAGTTTTCCCCAAAGTGGTTGTCAGCGTGCGGCAAATGCGTCGCGGGGTGGATGTGCCGCAAGTTTGTGACGAACAGCCCGGGAATGGTCCGCTGGCCGGTTTGATCGCGGGGCTGGTGCAAGCAGATACGCCCTGGGTGTTTGCAGTGGCGTGCGATATGCCTTTCGTGACGCAGGTGGTGGTCGAACGTCTTGCTGCTTTCCGCAGCGGACATCAGGCGGTGGTGCCGATGGTCGGCGGCCACCCGCAGCCGTTGGCAGCCTTCTATGCAACGAGTACGCTGGAGGCAATGCGCGCGAGTTTCGCGACAGGTGACAGGAGCATGCGCCGCGTTTTGGACAAATTTGAAGTGCGCTATGTGAGCGAAGCGGAATTGCAAGCAGCCGATCCGCTATTGCGCAGTTTTTTTGATCTGGATACGCCACAAGATTTCCAGGCAGCACAGAAGTAAGGAATGTCAGTTGGCTGCAGAGTGTCCGCTGCGGAATTCATATCCGGAGTAATACGAAGACTTCCGTTCGTTTCGTCTGCAATGACCGATAACCCAGAACTGTCGCTTCGTAATCTGTCTAAATCAGGAGTCCTATGCGCAAAGCATAATTAGGTTCAAACTGAAACCCGTAAGGCAGAAAAGATAGAGTTCCAGATCCTGAGGAGGAGATATGCCAGAACAAGTTTTCGTCAGCTCTACTGGCGTTGCTCGGGCAGGTATTGATTGCCGGTTACCCCGGTAGAAATGCCGTGACCAAGCGGACACATCACGACAATTTCAACGAGAACGCGCGGCTCGGTGGAGTACTGCGTCGTATTCTGGAGGCAACCGCTGTCCCGGCAAATGCAGGTCGTGTACTGGCTGGCGAAATTTTGCGCTTTACTGCTGCGCGCCTGGTTGTGTTCGTGCATTCGGATGGAGCACTTGCCCCGGTTGTCGTACCGGATAAACACCGCTCCCTGCTGGAATATTCGTCAATGGTTGCGCTCCTGAGCGAAGCTGGTGGAATTGAAACTTCAAGGTTCTATTTCTCGGATTCATCTGTTCCCGGCTTGGCTGCTATCCAGTCAGAGGTTAACCAGACTAACTGTCTTGCCGTGCCCCTGATCCATGGTGGAATTCGGGTTGGTACGGTTCTGATTTTCGGGCTTGTTTTGGGCGAGGCGCTCGACGCGACAACACGCGAGATGGAAATGCTGGCTCCACTGTTGGCGATGGTTTTGCATAATGCAACGTTGCAATGCCAATTCATGAACACGTCGACCAAGCCGGAATCGCGCGAAAGCGAGACCCGGTTCCAGGATTTGGTGCTCCATTCACCCGTGCCGCAGGCGCTTTACGATAAGGACGGTAATATCCTGCTGGTCAATGACCGCATGACCGCCACGTTCGGCTATACGCGGGAAGACGTTCCCCACCTGTCAGAGTTTTGGCCACAAGCTTATCCTGATCCCGAAGCCCGTGCATTGGCCCAGGCACGCTGGATGGCGGCTTTGACAAAAGCCGAGCAGACCGGCAGTACGGATATCGTTCCGGAAGAGTACCTGATTACTTGCAAGGACGGTACGGTGCGAGTGACGGAAGCCTTCGGTACGCGCGTTGGCGACGCTCTTCTGGTGGTACTGAATGATGTCAGCGATCGCCGACAGACCGAGGCAGTGCTTGAGGACTATCGTACTCATCTGGAAAATCTTGTTGACGAGCGTACCCGGGAAGTTCGCATTCGCCAGGAGCGACTCGTCGTGGCGCTGGAGTCCACAAACACCGGCCTGTGGGAGTGGGATCCAACAACCAAGGAAATGTATTTCAGCCCGACCTACTTCACCATGCTGGGCTGGGAACCGGATGAGTTTCCCGCGAATCAGGAGACGTGGACGAGCATGGTGCATCCCGACGACTGGCCGGATACCTATGCGTTTTTTCACAATATCGCCATTTCGACAGATGATGATTTCGCTTTCAGTCATGAATACCGGCTACGCAGCAAACCAGGTCCGTGGCGCTGGTTCCTGGTTCGCGGCAAGATAGTCGGTCGGAATGCGCAGGGGCTTGTTAACCGGGTGGTGGGTGTCTATATCGACATCACCCAGCGCAAGGCCGAAGAGAAGAATCTGCAAATGGCCATGCAGGCGTTGCAGACCACGCGCGAATGCGTGTACTGGATTGACCAGGACGGACGGATTCTGTACGTCAATCCGGCAACGGAGCAGGAACTCGGTTATTCGTCCGCGGAATTGCTGCAAATGTCGATTCCGGAAATCGACCCCAACACCCCAGCGGAACTTTGGGGGCCTGAAGGCGAATTGACGCGTCGGCTGGAGGTTGAGGGGATGCGGAAATTCGTCACACAACACCGCCATCGTGACGGTCATTTGATTACGGTGGAGGTGGACTCCGATGCCTTCCACTATAACGGCCAGACCTGTTTTATTGCTATTACTCGTGATATCAGTGCGCGTATGGCGACGGAAGAGGCTCTGCGCACTTCCGAGGCGAAGTTTGCTGCACTATTCAATTTAACGCCCGAACCGATGGCACTGACCCGTCTTGCCGATGGCGTCGTGCTCGATGCCAGCACAAGTTATGCCGAATTTTTCGGTTTCAAGCGTGACGAACTCATTGGACGAACCACGCTTCCCGGCGACCTTGGCCTCTGGGTCGATGCCGAGCAACGACGTCAGTGGAAGGAGATTGTCGAGCGCGACGGCGAAGTGATCGGTTTTGAAACACTTTTACGGCGCAGGGATGGATCGACCGCCACCGTGTTGATCTCCGGGAAAATCCTGGAAATGGCTGGCGAGAAATGCGCGATCGTCGATTTGCACGACATCAGCGAGCGGCTGGTGGCGGAAGAAGCGCTGCGCAAATCCCAGGCGAAATTTTCAGCGATGTTTAGCCTGGCTCCGGAGCCGATGGCACTGACGCGCTTCAAGGACGGTCTCGTGATCGAGGCCAGCCGCAGTTTTGTCGAGCAATTTGGCGACAGGGCTGAGGGTGTTATTGGACAGACTACCCTTCCCGGGGAACTCAACATCTGGGTAGATGCAGAACAGCGGCGTCAGTGGACGGAACGATTGGGGCGCGTCGGCGAGGTGTTCGGCTTCGAAACACAAATGCGGCGCAAGGATGGATCTGTCTCTACCGTGCTGCTTTCCGGCAAAGTCGTGAATATTGGCGGAGAGATGTGTGTGCTCTCGGTTGAGCATGACATTACGGAACAGAAAGTGCAGGCCGCGCACCTGGAGCAGATCGCTCATCACGACCCGTTGACCGGTCTGCCCAATCGCCTGCTGCTTGGTGATCGCATGCGCCAAGCCATTGCTCGCAACCAGCGCAGCGACTCACTCATCGCTGTGTGCTACCTCGATCTTGACGGTTTCAAGGAGGTCAATGACCGCTATGGACACCAGACCGGTGATGAACTGTTGATCGAGGTCGCCAAGCGGCTCACCGGCTGCTTGCGCGGCGGCGATACCGTAGCCAGGCTGGGGGGCGATGAATTCGTCGTCCTGCTTTCGGGACTGCTCAACGAGGAGGAGTGCCGAGTTGCTCTCAATCGCCTGCTGCAGACAGTCGCTGCTCCCTACTCGATCGAAGATATCGACCATTCCGGTGTCACGGTTAGTATTGGCGTGACCCTGTATCCGAACGACCAGGTTGACCCTGATACGCTGGTGCGCCACGCCGACCATGCCATGTATGCCGCCAAACAGGCGGGCAAGAATCGCTATCAGATGTTCGATACCCGCCTTGAGCAGCGCATCGAGGCACGTCTCGCGACGCTGGGTTTGCTTGCCGAAGCCCAGAAATCAGGGCAGTTCCGGCTCTATTACCAGCCCAAGGTGGATTGTCGGCAAGGCCGAATCACCGGCTTTGAAGCACTCATACGTTGGCAACATCCGACGCTGGGTTTGCTGTCACCGGCCGAGTTCCTGCCGTTGATCGAAGATACCGACCTCGCGCTGTCGATCGGGGACTGGGTGATCCGGGAAGCGCTGGCCCAGATGGCACAGTGGCGTCGTGATGGCCTCGATTTGTGTGTCAGCGTCAATGCTTTCATTCGCCATTTGTTGCATCCGGGCTTCGTCAACACACTTATTGGGATCCTCGGTCAATACCCGGAAATAAAACCGAATTATTTAATGATCGAGATCGTCGAGACCGCCGCTTTGAAGGAGTTGGATGCTATTCGCGAAGTGATCGAGGACTGCCGCAGCCTCGGCGTTACTTTTTCCCTGGACGATTTCGGTACCGGCTATTCGACCTTGGCGCACCTGCGCCATTTGCCGGCCACGGAGATCAAGATCGATCACTCCTTCGTGCGACATATGCTGGAGCGAACGGAAGACTTTGCCATTGTCGAAGCGGTGATTGGAATGGGGCGCGCCTTTGGCCGCTCCATCGTTGCCGAGGGCGCCGAAACACCGGCCCACATCATTCGGCTGTTGGATATGGGTTGCGATGTGATACAGGGCTACGCGCTGGCGCGACCGATGGTTGCAGCGGATGTTCCGCGCTGGGTGCGCGAGTTCCGTCCTGATCCGGTCTGGTATCGACCAGCCGGCAACAGTGGCAAAGTTTGAACATCATGCAAGGCAAATAGGAGAATTTCATGAGCGATTCCGAACCTATCCAATGGAGCGATGCACTGCTGACCGGTGTCGCCGAGATCGATCGGCAGCATCGTATTCTGGTGGACACGCTGAACGAGGCGCGGGTCAGGCTGACCAGCAAAACCGACGATCCGTTGTTCGAGCAGATCACCCGCGATCTGCTGGCCTATGCCATCTACCACTTCAACACCGAGGAGCAACTCATGCAGCAATTTGGCTACGCCACTGCCTTCCCTGAAGAAGCCAGAGCGCACCTGGTTGCGCACCGGAGTTTTTCTGAACAGGTTGTGGCACTTCGCGACAAGGCGCGCGAGGGCAACCCTGGATCACGGATTGCATTACTTGTTTTTCTGAAGAACTGGCTGACCAACCACATCATGACTACCGATAAGGCTCTTGGTCTGTTCATCAATACGCATGCTACAAAAACCAACTTGAAAGAGTGAGGCAAAGCAACAGATTTGGCTGGAGCGCCCGGCAGTGCTCCCTCCTCAATAGTCGGTTGTCTGATTTGTGCTTCCTTAAGCAATGCTTAAGATAGCCCCGCTATCTTGTGTTCTTCAATTTTGACAATACTGTCTGTTCGAAAAAGGAGAAAGCATGAAATGCCCCATTTGCCCGAATACAGATTTGCTCATGACGGAACGCTCAGGCATTGAAATCGATTACTGCCCGCAATGCCGTGGTGTCTGGCTGGATCGGGGCGAACTGGACAAGATCATCGAGCGTAGCTCGGGTGATCCCGTACAAGTTGCAGCGGCTCCCGGGGTGCAGATACCCAGACCGGGCTCGCAACCTTATGACAGCAAACATGGTTACCATGACAAGCATTACGACGAACAGCATGGCTATCGCGGCAGACAATCTTTCTGGAAGGACTTGTTTGACTGAACTGAGGCATGATGCGGGCTAACATGATCGCAAGCCTTTCACCAGCTTTATGAAGCAGGATATTTTTCAATTATTTTGAATGCATAACACAATGAACTCGCACAACCTCATGATCATGGCGATTCCCGCGCTGGTCGCGCTTGGCGGCGGCGTGCTCGCCTCATTCTGGAATCCGAGTCATCAGATGCGCAGCCTGATCCAGCACTTTGCCGCCGGCGTGGTACTGGCGGCGCTGGCAGTGGAACTGCTGCCCGAGATCGGTCGCGAACATGCACCCGGTCTTGTTCTGGTTGGCTCGTTTGCCTTGGGCAGTTTGTTCATGTACGGATTGAAGCTGTGGACGATGCGCCTCGAACATCAGGCAACGCTCAATAACACCGCTGCGGGACTGAGTACCGGCTTGCTGCTGGCCACATTCATCGATGTGGCTACGGACGGTTTCATCATCGGTGCGGGTTTTGCCGCAGGCGGCGAAACCGGCACCATCCTGGCGCTCGGTTTGTCGGTAGAGCTGTTGTTTCTCGGTTTGGCACTGGCTTCCGAGGCGACCAAGGGCTGGCGCATCGTCGCCATTTCTGGTGCGTTGGGGGGCACGGTGCTGATCTTTTCGCTGATCGGCAATGTACTGCTGACCGGCGCATCGCATGCCGTGATCGGCGGTGCGCTGGCATTCAGTGCGGCAGCCTTGCTCTATCTGGTTACCGAAGAATTGCTGATGGAAGCACACACAATTGAAGAAAAGCCCGTTTCGACCCTGGTGTTGTTCGGCGGGTTTCTGGCGTTCTGGAGCATCCAGTTGATGGGGCAATAGGTGTGACGGCTCTTTCCAACTTCGCAGAAAGCCCAGTGAGAAAACCGGCTACAATTGGCAGCTGATTTCACCGACTAAGCCAATAGTAAGGAGAGTATTTTGGTAAACATTCGCACCTGCATGGCAATTATCCTTTTCTCGATTTGCGCACCGGCATTGGCCGAGAGCACGAATGATCCGTTTCAGGATGTTGTAACAAAATACCTGGCAGCAAAACCCAAGCCGGTATTGTCCGAAGAGGCTTACAAGTACAAGGTGCAGGCCGAATTCATGGTGCAGGAAAAACAACCCGGCAGGGCCGTCGAGTTGTATGGCAAGGCATTGGATATCGCTCCCTGGTGGCCGGAAGGTCGCTTTCAGCTGGGACTGTTGCTGGGCGAAGCAAAAAAATATCGCGAGGCCACGCAGGAAATGAGGCGTTATCTGCAGCTTGAGCCGCAGGGTGCCAATGCGCGTGCGGCACAGGACAAGATTTACCAATGGGACTTGGTAGCTGCGCCGGTTGCGGGCAAAGAAGTGAAGGACTGTCCGGAATGTCCGGATATGGTGGAGCTTCCCGCAGGCAGTTTTGACATGGGTTCGGACAGCGGCGAAGCCGATGAAAAACCAGTGCATCGCGTCACCTTCGCCAAACCTTTTGCCATTGGCAAGACGGAAGTAACGCAAGCGCAATGGTTGGCAGTGATGGGCAACAATCCAAGCAATTTCACTCTCTGCGATATATCCTGCCCGGTGGAGCAAGTCAGTTGGAATGACGTTCAGGTATACATCCAGAAACTCAATGCCAAGACCGGCAAACAATATCGTCTTCCGACCGAGGCTGAATGGGAATATGCCTGCCGTGCGGGCGCTCAGCAGGAATACTGCGGCAGCGATAACGCAGACAACGTGGCGTGGAACAGCTTCAACAGCGGCAGTTTTTTCTTCAATACACCCCATCCGGTCGGAACCAAGAAAGCCAACGCTTTTGGTTTGTATGACATGAGCGGCAACGTGTGGGAATGGGTCGAAGATACCTACCATGAGAACTACGCTGGTGCCCCGACTAATGGCAGTGCATGGGAAGGCGGCTCGATGCGCGTGCTGCGTGGAGGCTCTTGGGGCAAAGATGCGAAGTACGGGCGTGCGACCTTGCGCAACAAGTTCGGCACAACCTACCGGGATTTCAGCTACGGGTTCCGTTTGGCAAGGACGCTGCCGTAACGTAGTCGTTCAGGGGTAGATTCCTGCCCGCTTTTCTGTATTTCATCGTTCAATATTTGAGAGGGCACAGCGTGCCCTCTCATTTCTTTCTGCATTACTCAAGCATTGCCTCAATTCGATCAGGGTGAAAAAGGAACGGACGCAGCGCTTCTTTGCTGCCCATGAACAACAAAATATTTCCGGCTGTGTAACATTTGGCACAGACCGAAAAATTTCCCGCCCGCATCATTGCTATCAAGGCTTCTCCATTTGCGGAGATGAATAACAGCGTTTGATGCGGAGGATGAGACATGCCGGTCTACATGGAAGAGGTGAGTGCAGAAAATGTGCAATGCGCGAAGAATGTTCATTCACTGCTGCAAAAAACCGGTTTCGTCTCTCACATCTATTGGCAAACAGCACAGTACACTGTTTTGTTTGCCGGTGTGGCTCTGGTTGCCGCGTTGCTGTTCCAGCCCGAGGTTGGGCTGCTCATCCTGTGGAATGTGCTGATTCCCATTGCGCCCGCGCTGATTGTCATCGCACCTGGGCTGTGGCGCAACATCTGTCCGATGGCTACGTTCAGTTTGTTGCCGCGACGCATGGGAATTTCCCGCCGGAAAATTCTGTCGCACCGCATGGCAGCACTGTTAAGTGCGACAGGTTTGATCGCGTTACTGCTGATCGTTCCGCTTCGGCATGTTGTGCTCAACACCGATGGCCCAATGACGGCGCTGCTGCTGTTGGTATCTGCCGGGGTGGCGTTTTCGATGGGCTCGGTGTTTGAGTGGCGCAGCGGCTGGTGCAATACATTGTGCCCGATACATCCGGTGGAAAAACTTTACGGTTTTTCTCCCGCAATCAAATTTCAGAACATGCGCTGTGATACGTGCAAAAAGTGTATGACGCCTTGCCCCGATTCCACCCGTGCCATGAACCCGTCCGTTACCGGACCAACGCTGATGGAGAAGTCGGTGGGCCACTTCATGATTGGCGGTTTCGCCGGGTTCATCTGGGGCTGGTATCGCATGCCCGACTATCACGGCGATGCAGGATTGACCGAGGTGCTTTCGGCATACTTCTGGCCCTTTGCGGGAGCGCTGGTTTCGCTGGCCATTTATGTTGCAGTACGAGTCTGGTTATGCCGGTCCAGGGCAGATCGCGCGGTACTGGTGAAAGTTTTCGCGGCGGCGGCAGTGAGTACCTATTATTGGTATCGCATTCCTGCACTGGCCGGTTTCGGGCCGTATCCGGGAACGGGACAACTCTACGATTTAACGACTGTCCTGCCTTACCTTCCCATGGTGTCGCATGTCGTGACCAGTGCATTCTTCGTCTGGTTCCTGGTCATTCGTGGAAGTTCCGGCGCAAGCTGGATGATGCGACCTCAGGCTGAGGCGATCTGACAGAAGTATTTTCCCATCCCATGAAAGGGGATGGACACGTCTTTGATTCAGGGGAAAGGCTTACTCAACTGCATTATCAAAAATGCATGGATGCGCCGGTAAACGGCGCATCCAGCATAAGTGTCATGAACGTACGATTGCTTGTATGGTCAGTCTTTCTTCTTCATCAGCAGGAAAGCGATCACGGCAACGACCACTCCGACCAACCACATCCAGTACTTTTCCAGGAAGCCGGGTGTGGTTGCTGCCGGAGGGAGCGGCGTAACCACTACAGCCGGGGTGGCCTCTTGTGGCGCGGATACTGCTGCTGGTGCTTCCTGTTTCACAACCGGGACAGGAACCGGGGTGGGTTCGACTTTAGGCGGTGCAGCCTTGACAACTTTTTTCTTGGCCTGCTTCACTGCCGGTTTGGGGGCGGGATGTTCTGCCACGACTGCCGGTGCGGCAGCGGGCTGATCGGCAGTTGTTGTCGAAGCAGCAGCCGGTGCAGCCTCCTGCGCGGGGGCTGCTGCTGGAGCAGGTGCCGGAGCGGCGGCAGCAGTTTCTTGCGGTTTGGTTGCGCAAGCCGAAATGGCGAGCGCGGAACAAAACAGTGCTACGGGAAGGGAAATACTGTGCATTCTTGACATGGTGTTCTCCAATGATGCGGTTGATAAGACTCGGTTCAGGGGGAATCCTCCCATAGTTATCAGCGTCAGGCAAACTTCAATTGTGGTTTTTCGCACCGACAAGGCTAATTCCCATTTTGTTTCAAGCATGTCTTTAATGCTGCGCATACTTGATTAATTAACTATGTAAATTACAATAACGGCGTCATGGATAGCTTTTTGCTTCATGGCGGCCCCAAGGGAGAGGGGCAGGGAAAATTGGCTTGCATCGTGTTCGAGCCAATTTAATTCATATAACTAGAATAAGAATACTCAGATGACATTCCGAAATCCTAAATGGTTGTCCTACACCAGGTTTGCTGCCGCGTTGATCATGCTGGTGGCTTTGTATGTGGGCACGAATCCGAAGTTCTGGGGCTGGCTGCTCTTTTTACCACTATTTGTCACCATCCTTTATGAAGGGCTGCGCTCATACAGCTATTCGCTGACGGTCGACGATGATCGCATCATTGTTGGCGGATTCAAGCCGGCTCAATATCGGGTTTCCGACATTACGGCGGTCGATGTCTGGTTTGCCAAGGGCGGGCGTATGGGCGTGGTCACTTTTGCCGACCGACAGAAACTCAGTTTCCACAGCTACCTGGTTGGTTTCGAGAAACTGGTTGAGTTGCTGAGAACAAAAGCCAATTTGCCGGAAACAAAGCAAGCATCCTGAATTTCGGGATTGGCTGGAAGTACAAGGCACGATAGGCTGGAAGCAAACGGAAAAGGCGGCTAACATTCGTTTCGGCGATACGCCATTACTGCGCCTATCCGATCGCCAATGACTATGACACACACTTTGCCTTGTTTCTTTCATTCAGCCTTATCCCATGCGCATCCTGATCAGTAACGACGACGGCTATTTCGCGCCGGGTTTGGCCTGTCTGGCCCAGCATCTATCCGCCATTGCCGAAGTGACGGTGGTCGCTCCCGAACGCGACCGCAGCGGCGCCAGCAATTCGCTCACGCTTAACCGACCGCTCAACCTGCGCCAGGCACCGAGCGGCTTCTATTATGTCGACGGGACGCCCACCGACTGTGTGCATCTGGCCGTGACTGGCATGCTGGATACCCAACCGGACATCGTGGTGTCGGGCATCAACTCCGGTGCAAACATGGGCGACGACACCATTTACTCCGGCACCGTGGCGGCAGCGACAGAAGGCTTCCTGCTCGGCATTCCCGCCATTGCCATCTCGATGGCCAGGCACGGTCCTGTGCATTACGAAACAGCGGGTAAGGTGGCGGTGGAACTGGTGCAACGCTTTATGACGCAGACGAATTCGCATCCCTGGTTGCTCAACGTGAACGTGCCGGATGTCCCCTATGAACAACTGCAAGGCATGGAAGTCACCCGCCTGGGCAAGCGCCACAAGGCCGAGCCGGTGATCAAGAGCAGCAACCCGCACGGTGAGCCGGTGTACTGGGTTGGCGCCGCAGGCAAGGCGCAGGATGCGGGCGAGGGCACGGACTTCTTTGTGACCTCGCAGCGCCGCGTTTCCATTACGCCGCTACAGATCGACCTCACGCAATACAGCCAGATGGATGCAGTGCGTTCCTGGTTAGGGGTGCAAAAGTGAATCTGCGTCACGCCGGCATCGGTATGACCTCGGCCCGCACGCGTGGCCGCCTGATCGAACGGCTGCGCGCCGAAGGCATCAAGGACGAAACCGTGCTGGCGGCAATGAACGAAGTGCCGCGCCATATTTTCATCGACGAAGCGCTGGCGACGCGCGCTTACGATGATGTCTCGCTGCCCATTGGGCACGGACAGACCATCTCGCAGCCTTACATCGTGGCGCGCATGACGGAAGTGCTGCGCAACGGCAAACAACTCAACCGCGTGCTGGAAATCGGTACCGGTTGCGGCTATCAGGCGGCAGTGCTGGCCAGAGTGGCCAAGGAAGTCTATTCCGTCGAGCGCATCCTGCCCCTATACGAACGCGCCAGGAATACGCTGCGCGAGTTGAAGATATTCAATGTCACGCTGCGCTATACGGACGGCACGTCGGGCTTGCAGGATGTGGCCCCATTCGACGGCATTATCATGACCTGCGCCGCGCCCGCGCTTTCCGACGTGCTGCGAGAGCAGTTGGCGGTCGGTGGTAGAATGGTTTTGCCGATGGGAACACAGGAACAGTACCTGTATCTGATCGAGCGCGACGAGAGCGGTTTCCGCGAGACTCGTCTGGATGCCGTGAAATTCGTACCCTTGATGATGGGGAAAGCATGAGCAAGCAGATTCTGCAGTGGGCAACATGGGCCTTGGCCATACTCGCGCTGGCGGGATGCGCGATCGTTGCACCCGGTGGCCGGCATGCGCCCGTCATGGAATACGGCGCGGATAAAAAGCCGGCAGTACAGCCACAACAACAATCGCCAACGCAACCTGCCGCCAAAAAACCGGTGCCGGTAATGGATTCCGAATACGAGACCGTGACGCGCAGTCATGTCGTGCAGAAGGGCGATACGTTGTACAGCATTGCATTCCTGAACGGCGTGGATTACCGCGACGTGGCCGAATGGAACAAACTCGACAATCCGGCGGCGATCAAGATCGGCCAGCAGCTGGAACTGCATATCCCGGTCGCCGGATCATCTGTCCCCAAAGACGTACCCAAGCCGGTGATGGCGTCACAAGTGCCGGATGCCGTGACCAAGAGCTACCCCAAGGCGGGCAAGCTGGCCTATACCGATCAGGCGCTGGCACAGGCGGAACGCTTGCAGGTTGAACCGGCAGCAGAGGTTGTAGCGCCGGTGGCTGTTGCTCCCGCCAAATCGCCTGCCATCAAACCGCGCCCGGTGGACGATGAATCCCCGCTGGAATGGGGAATGCCCACCAACGGCAAGGTGGTGGCCGGATTCTCCGAGAGCGACAACCGTAAGGGCGTGGACATCGTCGGCCAGCGCGGCCAGCCCGTGGTGGCGAGCGCGGCGGGCAAGGTGGTGTACAGCGGCAGCGGCCTGCGCGGTTACGGCAAGCTCATCATCATCAAGCACAACAAGACCTATCTCAGCGCCTATGCGCACAACGACCAGATCCTGGTGAAAGAAGGCCAGAGCGTCAGCAAGGGCCAGAAGATCGCCGAGATGGGCAACACCGATGCCAGCCAAGTCGAACTGCATTTCGAGATACGCAGGCTAGGCAAGCCGGTGGACCCGGCGCAGTATTTGCCGCTGGTGAAGTCCTGAGACTACGCATAAAGGTTTCGTCATTCCGGCGAAGGCCGGAATCCAGCCAAATAAAGAAACCCCCACGTAGTGGGACAACCGCCAAATACAGCTTTGCCCGCTGCGCGGAGCTATTGGTCAAGCTGGATTCCGGCCTTCGCCGGAATGACGGGTGCTGAATTTGTGTGTGTAATGATTTACGGAAAGATCAATCAGTCTCAACAACACACACAGCGCCGGTGTGATGAATCGTTTATGTTTGATAGGTGTTGCCGTGACTGACGAACCCACGAAACTGAGCACTACCGACCACAGCCGCGACAGCGCCGGACTGCGCTACGTCTATCCGGTGGTCTCGCGCCGTGCGGGAGGCGTCTCCATCGGTATCAACCTCAACACCAACAACGCCTGCAACTGGCGCTGTATCTACTGCCAGGTGCCCGACCTAGTGCGCGGTACCGCGCCGCCGGTTGATTTGCCGTTGCTGGAAAAAGAACTGAGCGGTTTCCTGCACGACTTGCAGCACGGCGATTTCATGCAGCGCGTGCCACCCGAAGTGCGCCGCATAAACGACATCGCCATTTCCGGTAACGGCGAACCGACCAGCGCGCAGGAATTTGCCGAGGTCATCGAAATCATCGCCAGACTCAAGCCCGCCGATCTCAAACTGGTGCTCATCACCAACGGCAGCCTCATGCAGCGCGACAATGTGCAACAGGGCCTGCGTCGCATGGCACAACTCAACGGCGAAGTCTGGTTCAAGCTGGATCGCGCTAGCGAAGCAGGTATGGCGCTCGTCAACGACACCAAAATGACAATGGAAAAAGTCCAGCAGAACCTCGCCGCTGCCATCGCCTGCTGCCCCAACACCTGGCTGCAAACCTGTTGGTTCGCGCTGGATGGCAAGGCGCCGTTAGCGCAGGACGAGGACGACTATGTAGATTTCCTCAAGGGCCTTTTGCGTGGCGGCATCACGCCTCAGGGTGTGCTGCTGTATGGCCTGGCGCGTCCTTCCATGCAGAAAGAAGGATCGCGTTTGTCAGCACTGTCGAGCGGGCAAATGGAAAGTTTTGCGGCACGCATCCGCATGCTGGGAGTGGATGTGAAGTTGTCGGTCTAACAGTGTTAGTTGAAGCGACTCGGGTTCTAAGGATGAGTACTTGGTATGTGGCTGGCTGCTGTCGGATGGAAAGCGGACGTAGTATCGCGGGCAACTGTAACTGCATCAACGGCAGAAATCGGCCAATAGCGGAAGTTCGAGGGCGTCCTCAAAATAGATAATATGATTCAAAGACGAACTAAGTTGATCTACAAATGACCGCTCTGCACGTTACTCTCAACGGCGAAAATCTTTTGCACGCAAGCATAGATGAGTGCTGCTCGCTTAACTGGGACATCGCATGTTCTCGACGTGAAAAAGGTTTTGCCTGTTTCTCGGTCTCTGGGTCGATCGAGAGAGGCGACGGCAAATACGACACAGTTTATTGGGTAGAAGGTCTTGTCCTCGATTTTGACGACCAACTGAAATTGCAACTCATCCCCGGCGACGGGATAACTCCCGTAGCCAGGCGACATACTCACGAAGAACTCGAAGCGCTCAGGCTAGAAGTCATACGCGCTGAAGAAGCGGGGGAATACGACGACGCACGCGCAGCACGGCGGGAACCGCTTCGAAGCAGTTGCGGGATCGCACTCCGAACCCCTGACGGTATCTCTCGTGAAGTTCGAGCCTCTGGCTCAATCATGACTGTTCTCTGCGGTGGCTCTTGGAGTGACCTAAGGTCTTCGGAATGGCGTCTCCGGCTCTGGAGCATGCCAACTGAGCCGACCGCATCCGGTTTCTGGCAGCCAATCGAAGGTGGAGTCAATATCACTATGTTGGCTTAATCCGTTGTTCCAGGAGATTTGTGCATTTACGCGTAGCACAGCGCCCCTAAATTGGCACTTTGAATGGCCGTTACCGAGAAACTCGGATGGGTGAAATGGGTTGGGAACTGAAGGTCGTCCACGTCTGCTTTCGAGCGAGCACGAGACGGTGGCGATAGCTGAGACAAACAGTCACAATGCGGCCAGGAGGAGACACTCATGCGTTTCTTCCAGTTCTGATGTTTTGCAGTAAAAAAAGGTAGTGTGGAACGTAACAGGTTACTGCGATCAACTCTCGAGTTGTGGTTAAATCCTGATTCGTATCCCTTGGTTACTGTGTGGGGTCGATCCAGACTGATGACAGGTGGGTGGGAAACATGACGATCATTCAATTACACAAATTATCTGGTGTGATGTTGTGTTTCGCACTGGTGCTGAATCTCTGTGGCTGTGCAGATGCAGAATTCAATTTAAAGATGGCGGCAGCGTCGGGGAACGTAGAAGAAGTCAGCCGACTGCTGGCCGATGGTGTGAACGTCAACGCCACGGACAGGGACGGTACCGCTCTTCATTTCGCCGCCTTTCAGGGCCACAAGGATGTTACCGAACTACTGATTGCCAAAGGTGCAGAAGTCAACTCCAGGACTAGGTTTGGTAATACCCCTCTTCATGACGCTGCTCGAGGTGGTCAGAAGGATGTTGCCGAGTTGCTGATCGCCAAGGGTGCCGACGTTAACGCCAAGACCGTTATTGGCGTTACCCCGCTTCATTTCGCCGCCAAGCACGGACACAAGGATGTTGCCGGGTTGCTGATCGCCAAAGGTGCTAACGTTAACGCCAAAGGCGACGATGGCCTTACCCCTCTCCATTCTGCCGCCTATCAAGGACATAAGGACATTGCCGAGCTGCTAATTGCCAAGGGTGCTGAAGTCAATGCTCTCGACAAGCAGGGTCTCACTCCCTTGGCATACGCGAGAACGTATGAAAATGGCGACGTGGCCGATGTGCTACGACAGCATGGTGGCAAATAGCCCCTAGTCGCTTTCGAGCATTATCACCCTCAACCGGTGACTGTCCGCATTTACAACACCGGCCGTTCGAAATGGATTAGGAAACTGTAGGTCGCGAATGTTTGATTTCGAGCTTGCATGCAACAGACGGTGTCGTTACCGAATGCAAACAGTCAGAATGCGGCCACAAGTAGACATAAGGATATATCCCATCGTCTTAATTATGAAATCTTGGTTGCTTGAAGATGAAGTGGCTAGTGTGTTCACTATGAAATTGAGTTTGCAAATGCAAAACATTTTATGTCGTTTGATTGTTGTCGCCTGTACTCTATTTTTTGCCGGCTGCCAAAACGTTCCCCTGCACCCACAACTCGGCAGTCAAAATTATTCGCAAAAGATTCCATTAACGGTCGGCATCCTCATCCCTCAGTCGTTTCGTAATTACGGTTATACCGAGTGGGACTCGGGACAACCTTTTTACTTTGAAATAGGACAAGCAAGCAGCACGCTGCTCGCTCAAGCCTTTGGGGGTCTTTTCGAAAACACCGTGCTACTTAACAGCCGGGATCAACCCTCATCAAGCTCAAAGGCGCTTGCCGGTACAATCGAACCGGTAATTGAACAATTTCAAGAGTACCGTCCAACGGATATGCGCTACATTTATCAAGCTCGGATAACATTCGGGTTTATTCTCTACTCGTCTACTGGAGAACGCCTTGGATCGTGGACGGTTTCAGGATATGCATCCCACGTACCTGAGCATGTGTTGTTCTTCACCCAAGCTCGTGGAGTAGTGACGGATCTGGCTATGCAAGATGCCGTGTCCAACCTTATAGCCGGATTTCAGAAAGTTCCTGAGGTACGCAATTGGCTAGATGTATCCGGGGTTAGGGCAAATACCAAGTACTGACCTGTGCCAATTGGAGCTTTTGAAACTTGTAACGTTGCCGTTTATGTTGACTGAACGTGCTTTATCGGGAAACCTGAAGGGCACATACGGGTTAAAAGTTGAATTTGAGAATGTCCGATTTCGGGAAGCTCAAACGGCAGCTATGGGTTAATTTGGGCCCTTCACAGTCTAACGTGCCTGATGTCGATATGTGACATTAAGCAGACTGTCCTGTCCGCCAAATCTAGTAACATTCACAGCCTGTGGGTTCATCCGGGAATTTAGGTACACCATGAACGAATCGAGCTACTACTGGCTGCTTCGCCGTGAAAACAAATTGCTGGCAATTGATAGTGCCAGCGGAAATATTCTTCCTCGCGGACTGGCGGCAGATTTTTGCGATCCCAATGATGCATTGTTGGTCGGGGAATGGCGGGGACTGCCTTGCTATGCGGCGGACATCGACCACCTTCCCGAGAATATTTCCGGAGAGCTGATGTCACTCCGCAGCCTGCTCAATATGGCAGACGCCGAAGTCATTTCCCTGATCATTCGTGCCATCATGCTCTTGGATTGGCGCAAGAACCACCGCTACTGCGGCAAGTGTGGCACTGCTACCACCATCAGGGCAGGGGAGTCCTCAATGGTGTGTCCATCGTGCGGCCTTGTTGCGTATCCAAGAATTTCACCGGTTGTCATGGTGCTGATCAGTCGCGGTGATGAACTATTGCTGGCGCGCAGCCCGCGTTTCAAGCCCGGTGTTTTCAGTGCTCTGGCAGGGTTTGTTGAGGCGGGCGAAACACTGGAGCAATGCGCGAAGCGTGAGGTTCGCGAAGAAGTGGGAATTGAAATAACCAATCTGCGCTATTTTGGCAGCCAGCCCTGGCCATTTCCGGATTCCCTGATGGTGGGATTCTTTGCCGACTATTCAGGTGGAACCATCACACCCGATCCTTCGGAAATCGAAGCAGCCGGATGGTATTCGCGCAGCGCATTGCCGGCGTTGCCGGAACCGGTAACGCTTGCGCGTCAATTGATCGACGCTGCCTGCTTATAGGTCATGCTTCAGCCGAATTTGAAAAGGCGGCTTTAACCCGGCTGCCTTTTCGTTTTCCCGAACGCTGATAAAATAGCCGCCATTGTTCTATCGCGGGATATTCACATGTTGCTGTGGTTCGTCATTGCTTATTGGATCATTTCGGTCGGCATCGGTTTGTACGCCGCCACACGCGTTCATAACACCAAAGACTTCGCCATTGCCGGACGCCACCTGCCGTTCTATATGGTGACGGCGACGGTGTTTGCCACTTGGTTTGGCTCCGAGACGGTGCTCGGCATTCCGGCGACTTTCCTGAAAGAAGGCCTGCATGGTGTCGTGGCCGATCCGTTTGGTGCGTCCATGTGCCTGATCCTGGTCGGGCTGTTCTTTGCGGCGCCGCTTTACCGCATGAATCTGCTGACCATAGGCGATTTCTACAAGAAGAAATTTGGCCGCAGCGTTGAGGTGCTGACCACCATTGCCATCGTGATTTCCTACCTCGGCTGGGTGGGGGCGCAGATCACTGCACTCGGCTTGGTATTCAACGTGGTGTCCGCCGGCGAGATCAGCAAGGTTGCGGGGATGTGGATAGGTTCCGGCACCATCCTGATCTACACGTTCTTCGGCGGCATGTGGGCGGTGGCAATCACCGACTTTATCCAGATGATCATCATCGTCATCGGCATGTTGTTCATCGGCTACGAGATCAGCGGCGAAGTGGGCGGTGTAGGAGTCGTGTTTGAACATGCCGTGCAGGCGAACAAATTCGAGTTCTGGCCTGCGCTGGATGCCAAGGAGATAATTGCCTTCGTCGCGGCCTGGATCACCATGATGTTCGGATCCATCCCGCAGCAGGACGTGTTCCAGCGCGTGCAATCGGCCAGGACGGAAAAAATAGCCATCTGGGCTTCGGTGTTGGGCGGTGTGCTGTATTTCCTGTTCGCCTTCGTGCCGATGTTCCTGGCTTATTCGGCCACGCTGATCGATCCGAAGCTGGTGAGCGACCTGATCGAGACCGATCCGCAAATGATCCTGCCGCGCCTGATCCTGCGCCCGGAGGTGCATTTGTTCTTCCAGGTGATGTTTTTCGGTGCCCTGCTTTCCGCCATCAAGAGCTGCGCCTCTGCCACGCTGCTGGCACCGTCGGTGACGTTCAGCGAAAACATCCTCAAGCCGATGATCGGACATAAGGTCTCTGATCGCAGAATGCTGCATATCATGCGCGGTGTGACGCTGGTATTCACGGTTCTGGTTACGATGTACGCGATGTATTCCAAGGCGAGCATCTTCAAAATGGTTGAAAACGCCTACCAGATCACGCTGGTCATGGCGTTTGTGCCGCTGGTGGCAGGGCTGTTCTGGAAGCGTTCCACCACCCAAGGGGCGCTGCTGGCAATTTTCTGCGGCCTGTCGGTGTGGCTTTCCATCCTGATATTCGGGCCGGAAGATCCCTATTTCCCGGCGCAGTTCGCAGGCGTGATTGCCAGTGTCATCGGCATGGTTATAGGGTCCCTCTTGCCCAGCATCGTTGCCGGGCCGCTGCCGCAGGAGCCCGAACATGCCGCACTGCATCATCAGGCGGCCAGCCATACCGAACACACGGCAGATCATCCTCATCATCACCCGCCGCACCATAGCGAACCTTAACAGGCTGTTGAAAAACTACTGCGCTCGACATAACTGCGTTGCTTAATGGCTCAAAATGCTCATTTACTACCAGTAAACTCCGCTTTTTCGCCATTGCGCGCCTTGTTCTGTCATCGCTCGCTACGTTTTTCAACAGCCTGTCAGGGTTATCTGTCATGTTACTGTCATAATTCTTTCATATCATCTCCGGCCATGAGATATGGAACGATGGAGAAATAGATGACGACAGCGAATATTCTGATAGTGGAAGACGAGCCGGCGATCCAGGAATTGCTGGCATTCAACGTGGCGCAATGCGGCTTTCGCGCCATTCAATCCTACGATGTGCCCAGTGCGCTGGCTGAGGTCAACCGCGCCCTGCCTGACCTTATCCTGCTCGACTGGATGCTGCCCGGCACTTCCGGTGTCGAGATGGCTCGGCGCCTGCGGGCCGACTCGCGCACCCGTGATGTTCCCATCATCATGCTCACCGCGCGTACCGACGAACGCGACAAGATACTCGGGCTGGAATCCGGCGCCGACGATTACATGACCAAGCCTTTTTCGCCGCGCGAGTTGATGGCGCGTATCCGCGCCGTGCTGCGCCGCCGCGCGCCGCAGATGAGCGACGAGACAGTGCGCGTGGAAGGTGTGGAACTGTCGCCAACCACCCACCGCGTCAGTGCCAATGGTCAGGTCATCGATCTGGGGCCCACGGAATTCCGTCTGTTGCACTTCTTTATGACCCACGTCGAACGCGTGTATAGCCGTGCCCAGTTGCTCGACCAAGTATGGGGAGATCACGTGTTTGTGGAAGAGCGCACGGTGGATGTCCACATCCGCCGCCTGCGCCAGGCGCTGGAACCTTCCGGTCTGGACAATCTGGTGCAGACCGTGCGCGGCAGCGGCTACCGTTTTTCCAGGGAATAAGTTTTCCGCGAACCTTCAGTCAGTCTCACCCCTTATAATGCCGCCTGACTATTTTCGAGGTTCCGCAGTGGGCGATTTCTGGCAGCGCGCTTTCGTTTTTCCATTGGTGATGATCCTGCTCTCCCTGCTGGTCTGGGCGGCGGCGGGGGCGTTGCCTGCTGCATTATTCTTCGGCCTTGGCATGTCTTTGCGGCTGCTCAGTCATCTGCGCAATCTGGCCGCTTTCATCCGCTGGCTGTCCGATCCGGACACGCAGGGTGTGCCTGAAGGCACCGGCCTGTGGGAGGATGCCTTTTCGAAACTGAACAAGCTGACCAAACGGCGCCGCAAGGATCGCGAACTGCATGCTGCCGCTTTGCACCAGATGGAACAGGCCACGTCGGCCTTGCCCGAAGGCGTGGTGATTCTGGGTGAGGGCGACCACATCGAATGGTGCAATCCGCAGGCCGAGCGCCATTTCGGGCTGGATAGCGAACGCGATATCGGACAGCAGATCACCTATCTCGCCCGCCAACCGGAATTCGTGCAATACCTGGCAAAGAATAATTTTGCCGAGCCGCTGGTGTTGCGCGATTCGCGCCATGGCGATCTCGTGCTTTCAATCAAACTAATCTCATACGGCAGCAGCAAGCGCCTGATGATCAGCCGCGACATTACCCATCTGGAACGCATCGAGACCATGCGTCGCGATTTCGTTGCCAACGTGTCGCACGAATTGCGTACGCCGCTGACGGTGGTTAACGGCTTTGTTGAAACCATGCAGGATATGCCGAATCTGGAAAACGACATGGCGCGCCGCGCGCTGCACCTGATGGGCGATCAGACCAGGCGCATGGAAAGTCTGGTGGATGACCTGCTCACCCTGTCACGGCTGGAAAACGAGCAAAACGTGTTGCCTGAAGAAAAAGTGAATGTGCCGGACCTGATGCGCACCCTGTATGAAGAGGGTCGTTCACTGAGCAACGGGGAGCACAATATCCTTCTGGAAATCGAGAGCGAAGCCGGACTCGGCGGCAGTGGCAATGAGCTGCATAGCGCTTTCGGCAACCTGGTAACCAATGCCATTCGTTATACCCCGCCGGGCGGCGACGTCGTCTTGCGCTGGTCCGAGCAGTCCGATGGACATATGCAGTTCAGCGTCAGGGACAGCGGCATCGGGATTGCGCCACAACACATTTCCCGTCTCACCGAACGTTTCTATCGTGTGGATCGTAGCCGTTCGCGCGAGACCGGCGGCACGGGGCTTGGGCTGGCCATCGTCAAACACATCGTCATGCGCCATCAGGCGCAGCTCAATATCACCAGCGAAGAAGGCAAGGGCAGCACTTTCAGCATCGTTTTTCCGGCCAAACGGCGAATCGTTGCGGCCTGAATCGATGGCGGGAAGCTAGGTGACGGGCATGTAACTCACACGTTCGAAGTCGAGCCCTTTTTCCACGCTGATACCGAGAACAACGTCCAGCTTTGAGCCTTCCTTGGCAGAAAGTTCGATGCGGCGTCCTATGCCGAACCAGTCGCGCGGGATGATGATGCTGGACGGAATGCGCAAGGAGGGCATCTCGGGAAGCGTGAGGGCAGCGGCGGTGCCGCAAAGCAGATTGCTGCCTCCGATACTGCGCACAGTGGCGACGCCGGGCTGACCCGGCAAGTAGCGCACTGCGATATAGAGTTGTCCCGTGCGCGTGACGCTGGTCATGGTCACAACCCCCAGTTTGTAGACAATGCCTTCCGCCTTGTGCACGCAAACAATCTGGTTCAGGCCGACTCGCCCGCCGGAAGTGGTTTTGCGCAACAGCTGTGCATGCAGTAATCCGTCTTCTTCCGCCAGCCATTGCTCGGTCAGGAAACCGAGTTGAAACAGGTTGTGGCGATCAGTCTGATCCAGCACGCGGCCAAAAGTCTCGATCTGTTTGTCCTTGTCGCCCATACCCAAAGTTTCCGGCGGCGTGAACGGTTTGTGCGCGATGTGCGCATAAATATTTTCCAGACCAAAACAGAGCTCCACAACGGGCGCATCGCGCGGTTCATCAGCAATCGATTCCTTGTGCGGTTCGCACCAGCAGGCGTGCAGTCTGTTGAAAAGATCAGTGCATTCCTTGCTACTCATGTCGTCGCCGAGTTCCAGATGCAGCGGCAACTGCCCCTGCTGTAGCAGGATGGTTTTCACGCGGATGAGTTTGGATAGCGGAACCATGGCCATGAAACGCATGCTTTCGGCGGACGTGGCACTCTGTATCGAAATCAGTCCGCGTGTTCCGGCCAGATCGACGGCTAGCGGCCGCGCGTCTTCCATGGTCATGCTGCAACTGCGTTCGAGGGTATAGGTTTCGCCCCAGTTGTCCAGCCAGCGGTTCAAGGTCGGCCATTGGTTGCGTCTCAAGCCAAGGAAGCGCGCGCGGTGCAACAACAGCATCTTGGTGTAAAGCGTGCGGCAGGAGGTGCGGCACGCGGGATTCAGTTTGTCGGCAACGGGTTCCTTTTGCAGGCCGCGCTGTTCGATGTCTGCGTAGAGGGTGTGGAATCGTTGCCATGATTTTCCGTCCGGCTCGCACCCGACGCGCAGGAATTCGCCAAGCTGCAAGCCACAGTAGAACATGCAACGGTGCCATAACAGCGTTGCTTCGGAAGAGAGCGACGCGTCTCCCAACTCCAGCGATTGCAGGCAGCGCAGGTAGCCGTTGAGCAGGCTGAGCCAAAGGCTGGACAGCGCGATGAGCGCGGTGAATTCCTCGTCGCCGAGCGGAAGTTTTTTCCCCAACAGTTTTTTGGCGAAATCGGCCTGCACTATGCCCACGGTCTCGCGCAGCGTTTCCAGCGTTTTCAAACGCTCCTTGCCGCGCATGGGATAGCGGTTGAATTCGTCCAGTCTGGTCCGTAGCGTGCCCTGCGCCAGATTCAGGTTGGTGAGTTGCAGCTGGCTTAACCACTTTGTGCAAGAGGCCGCATCCTTGAATACTGGCACGACTCTGTCATCGGTCGGTTCGAGCGGCAGCATGGCTGTTGCTTAAAGCAAAACGCGTTCGATGCCGCCGTTATTCGCCTTGGCGACAAAATCATTCAGCCAGTCGGGGCCAAGCAGATGCCTGGCCATTTCCACGACGATGTAATCGGTGGAGGTGCCGCCGGCATCGTCCGCATAGCGGCTCAATCCCTGGAAACAAGCCGGGCATGTAGTAAGTATCTTCACCTCGTCTGCATAGCCATCGGCGCGCAACTCATCCGCACCTTTGCGTATTTCCTCTTCCTTGCGGAAGCGCACCTGGGTGGCGATGTGAGGCACGTTCATGCCAAAGGTTCCTGCTTCGCCGCAGCAGCGATCACTCAGTATGACCGGAGCGGCCATTAATTCGTTCGCCACCTTGAGCGGGGCATAAGTCTTCATCGGTGAATGGCAAGGATCATGGTAGAGGTAACGCTTGCCTGTGGGTGTTTCGAGTTTTACGCCTTTCTCAAGCAAATACTCGTGAATGTCCAGCAGGCGGCAGCCGGGGAAAATCTTGTCGAACTGGTATTCCAGCAGCTGATCCATGCAAGTGCCGCAGGATACGATCACCGTCTTGATGTCGAGATAGTTCAGCGTATTCGCTACGCGATGGAACAGCACGCGGTTGTCGGTAGTGATCTGCGTGCCCTTGTTTTCAAAGCCGGAAGCACTCTGCGGATACCCGCAACACAAGTAGCCAGGCGGCATCACGGTAGTTGCACCGGTCTCAAACAGCATTGCCTGTGTGGCCAAACTGATTTGCGAGTACATGCGTTCCGAACCGCAACCGGGGAAGTAAAACACCGCTTCCGAATCTTCGTTCGCTTTGCGCGGATTGCGAATCACAGGGACTATGGTGTTGTCTTCGATGTCGAGCAAGGCGCGCGCCGTCCTGCTTGGTAAAGCGCCGGGCAGCGGCTTGTTCAGGAAATGAATCACATGCGCGACCAGCGGCGGTTTGCCCACGCTGGCTGGCGGATGAGCGACCTGCTGACGGAACAAGCCCAGATGTTTGGCGATCTGGTAACCCAGACGCTGAATCTTGTAGCTCCATTGGAACATCACCTTGCGCAGCAACTTGGTGGCGGTCGGATCGGTCACGCTGAGATACATCATGGACAGCGCGCTGACAGGGCTGAAATTCTTCTTGCCCTGTTTGCGCAGGAAGTTGCGCATCGCCACCGACACGTTGCCAAAATCAATATCTACCGGGCAAGGCTTGATGCACTTGTGACACACCGTACAGTGGTCGGCCACGTCGTTGAATTCGGCGAAGTGCGCGATGGACACACCGCGCCGCGTCTGCTCTTCGTACAGGAAGGCTTCGATCAACAGCGAGGTAGCGAGTATCTTGTTGCGTGGCGAATACAGCAGATTGGCGCGCGGCACATGCGTGTTACACACCGGCTTGCATTTGCCGCAACGCAGACAATCCTTGATCGAGTCGGAGATGTCTCCCAGAGCGCTCTTTTCGAGGATCAGGCTTTCCAGTTCCATCAGGCTGAAGCTGGGCGTATAGGCGCGTTCCAGGTTGCTGCCCTTGAGCAGCTTGCCCTTGTTGAAGCGGCCTTCGGGATCGATCTTCTGTTTGTAGGCGGCAAAGGGAGCAGTCTCGGTTTCTTCGAGGAAGTCGAACTTGGTGATGCCGATGCCGTGCTCACCCGAGATCACACCGCCCAGGTCTTTCGCCAACTTCATGATGCGTTCCACCGCGCCGTAGGCCTGTTGCAGCATGGCGTAGTCGTCGGAGTTGACCGGGATATTGGTGTGCACGTTGCCGTCGCCCGCATGCATGTGCAGCGCCACAAACACACGGCTCTTCAGCACGCGCTGGTGGATGGCGGTGCATTGTTCGAGGATGGGCAGGTAAGTGCTGCCGCTGAAAATCTGGCGCAAGGGATCGCGCACTTCGCGCTTCCACGAGGCGCGTACGCTGCGATCCTGCAGGACCTGGAAGACGGAGCTGGTAGCTGTAGTGGTTTGGCTACCCGCTACAGGCAACCCGCTACAGGCTGCATCAAGATTGTCCAGCATCCATTGCCAGCGCGCCCCAACTTCCAGGAGCAGGTCACGCGCTTGTTGCGGGCGGTTGCCCAGCAGTTCTTCGTCGCCGACTTGCGCATCGTCCTGATAATACAAGGGCAGTTCGCCTGCGAAGAATTCCGTCAGCGCTTGCAGCAGCTTGATCTTGTTGCCGAGCGACAACTCGATATTGATGCGCTCGATGCCATCGCAATAGTCGCCCATGCGCGGCAGCGGGATCACCACGTCTTCGTTTACCTTGAAGGCGTTTGTGTGTTTGGCGATGGCGGCGGTGCGCGCGCGATCCAGCCAGAATTTCTTGCGCGCTTCGGCCGATACTGCGATGAAGCCTTCGCCGTGGCGCAGGCTGGCAATGCGCACGATTTCGGAAGCGGCTTCGCCCACCGCGCGTTCGTCGTCGCTCACCACGTCGGCAATCAGCACCATCTTCGGGCGGCCGTTGCGCTTGGCTTTGGTGGCATAGCCCACCGCTTTCAGGTAGCGCTCGTCCAGATGTTCCAGACCCGCCAAAAGAACAGGAGCAGAGCGAAGCGGGAAGGGGGAAGGGTGCGAGCCGTTCTTGCTGAACAGGGTGGTGATTTCCACGATGGAAGGTACCGCTTCGTGCACCTGACCAAAGAACTCCATGCAAACAGTGCGCGTGAACTTGTGTTCGCGGTGCAGGATGAAGCGCGCCGAGGTGATGATGCCGTCGCAGCCTTCCTTCTGGATGCCGGGCAGGCCAGCCAGGAACTTGTCGGTAACGTCCTTGCCCAGTCCTGCCTTGCGGAAGGTGCTGCCGGGGATGGTCAGGATCTCGGGTTCGCCGTACGGTGTCTTGCCGTCGGCCTCGAAACGTGAAATCTTGAAGCGCGCGGTCGGTGCGTCGTGGATCTTGCCGAGGTTGTGGTCCAGACGTTCGACGAACATCCACAGGCCGTCCGGAGTAACCATCTTCCACGAAGCCAGGTTATCCAGCGCTGTGCCCCACAGCACGGCCTTCTTGCCGCCCGCATTCATTGATACGTTGCCGCCTATGCAGGAAGCATCCGCCGATGTCGGGTCGACCGCGAACACCAGCTTGTTGGCTTCTGCCAACTCCATCACGCGGCGTGTCACCACGCCGGCGCCACACTGGACGGTGGCGTAGGGAGTGCTCAGACCGGGCAGCGTCAGTTGCTCAACCGAAGAGATGGCGTCCAACTTCTCGGTGTTGATGACGGCAGAGTATTTGGTGAGCGGTATGCCGCCGCCGGTGTAGCCGGTGCCGCCGCCGCGCGGGATCATGGTCAGGCCGAGCTCGATACAGGCACGCACTAGCGGCGCAACTTCTTCTTCGGTGTCCGGATGCAGGATCACGAACGGATATTCCACGCGCCAGTCGGTGGCGTCGGTGACATGCGATACGCGCGCCAGTCCGTCGAACTGGATGTTGTCCTTGCGGGTATGGCGGCTCAGGGTGCGCAGGGTACTTTTGCGCAACTGCAGGGTGTGTTCAAATTCTTCGGCAAACTGGTTTACCGCTGCATGGGTGAGGTCTAGCAGACGCTTTACTTTTTCGTTGTCCTGGCGGCGTGCCTCGATTGCATTCAAACGATGGCGCAACGCGCCGATCAGCGCCTCGCGCCGCTTGCGGTTGGAGAGCAGGTCGTCTTCCAGATACGGGTTGCGCATGAGGACCCAGATATCGCCCAGCACCTCGTACAGCATTTGTGCCGAGCGTCCGGTGCGGCGCTCTTCGCGCAGGGTGTTGATGATGTCCCAGGCTTCGCTGCCGAGGATGCGCAGCACGATCTCGCGGTCGGAGAAAGAGGTGTAGTTGTAAGGGATTTCGCGTAAACGTGCGTTCATGGTTTTTTGCCGTCCAACAAGGCGCGCATTCTACCGTATCCAGCGTATTTGCTCGACCCTGACGGAATATATGCAACCTGATAAGCTGAAATCATGATGCAGATGGAAAAAGCCCCTACTGTCCGGTTGTTCTTTGCCCTTTGGCCCAATGCGGCCGAATGCGCGGCATTGTCTGCATGGCATTCGCCGCTACGCGAGCTGTGCGGTGGTCGTGTGATGCGCACCGATACCCTGCATTCCACGCTGGTATTCCTGGGGGATGTGGAAGAAAGCCGTCTGGACGCGTTGAGGTCGATAGCGCAAGGGTCGAATACCAGGGATTTTGAGCTGGAATTGACCGCAGCCCATTATTGGGGGCACAACCACATTGTCTATGCCGCACCGGAGGCGACTCCTCCACAACTTGCCGAATTGGTACAAGAACTGGAAGCCGGGCTGCGCAAGCAGCACTTTCATCTGGAAGATCGGCCGTACAAGCCGCATGTCACCCTGTTGCGCAACGCGCAGTGGAGCGATGCGCCATTGCCGGCTATGCCCGCGGTGAACTGGAAATTCAACGACTTTGTGCTGGTCAGATCACGCCGCGATGAGCAGGGCGCGCCGTATTACGAGGTGTTGGCGCGGTTTCCTTTGCAGGGCGCAGGAAAATCCTAAAAACCGCAGTTGACCGCTCCATTGAGGACATAGGCAAATGATCAGAAACAAAATTCGTTATCTATCCATGCTCACCAGTTGGGTGGGTCGCTACGAAGCGCATTGCGCGTCCCTCGCAGCGCATGGCGGCGTTGCTCCTCCTCGGAATGGAACAACCATTCCTCGTCGTCGCGCCTTGCCCTGCACCGCGATGAACGCACACTACACTTCGTCCAACTACGGTTTCTAGGATAATGCGCATATGGTCTTTGCATCCGCAATACCTTGATGCAAAAGGCCTGGTCGCGCTATGGCGCGAGGCCCTGCTGGCGCAGAAGGTGTTGCTGGGCGAGACCAAAGGCTATCGCAATCATCCACAGCTCATTCGTTTCAAGGATCATCCCGACCCGCTCGCTGCCATTGGCGTTTACTTGAGTGAAGTGCAGCGTGAGGCCGTGCGCCGCGGCTATCATTTCAATGCAGAGAAGATTTTGCGCACTGACACCGTAACCAAAATCCGCGTCACCGACGGGCAGGTTATCTATGAACTGGCACATCTCAGTGCAAAACTGGAAAAACGAGACCGAAGAGCCTATGAAAGGCTGGAGCAAGCCGAACACCCGGCTGTTCATCCGCTGTTTCGGGTTGTTAGCGGCGGGATCGAAGAGTGGGAAGTGGTATGACTATTCCTCCAACAGGCGCTTGATCACTGCGCCCGCCAGCATGTAGCCGAACAGCGGCGGCATGTAACTGATGGTGCCATTCACCGCGCGCGGACGTCCTCTGCCGGTTGGCTCCGGCGGCAAGGGCTTGCTCGCATGCTCATCCGAAAATACAGTCAAAATGCCTTTGTGTATCCCGTGATGCTTGCGCAACATGACCCGCATCTGCTTTGCCAGCGCGCATTTATCAGTCTTGCTGATGTCCGCTACCTTGATATGCGTCGGATCCAGCCGGTTGCCCGCTCCCATGCTGGAAGCGACCTTTAGTCCACGTTTGTGGCTTTCCACCACCAGTGCCACCTTGCACGACAACGAATCGATGCAGTCCATCACGTAATCCACATCGGCAGGCACCAAGTCATTCACGTTGTCGATGGTGAGAAATTCCTGCAACAGCGTCACCTGGCAATCCGGGTTGATGTCGGCGATGCGCGCGCGCATCAGCTCGGCCTTGGACTGCCCGACGGTGGACAGCAGCGCGGGCAACTGACGGTTGATGTTGCTGATCACTACTTTGTCGTGGTCGAGCAGCGTCAACCGGCCTATCCCCGCCCGTGCCATTGCTTCGGCGCAGTAGGAACCGACGCCGCCGAGACCGGCGATGAAAATGTGTTTGCGGCGCAACTTGGCGATTCCTTCATCGCCGAGCAAGATGTGGGTGCGCGTAAATTGGGGTGGGGTAGTGTTTGGCATGACGCGCATTATAGGTCTGCCGTCATTCCGGCGCAGGCCGGAATCCAGCGCTTTGATTCAAAATATCTTCTACTCATTCAACGTTGGAGCTGCGTACCAGTTCAATTGTCTTTGTATCTCTTGCACCTGCGAAATATTTTTCTAAAGCAGATGTAAATTCCGATTTGGTTCCTGCAGCTAACTCAAATAGCGTCATTGAGGAGTGAAATTTCAGATCGTCAGGGGTGCTAAATACCTGTCTGGCAGTGCGGCCTTGGAGATGATTGACTATCTTTGTGCATTCGGTAAGTCTTTGGCCAAGCACCGGATGGTGAAGGTATTCACGCACTTCTGACAGGCTCTTTAGAGCATACAGGTGAGATGTGGTACTTGATCCTAGGCCAATGAATTGCGGGAAGATGAACCACATCCAATGGCTACGTTTCTGCCCTGAATGAAGTTCGTGCACGACCTGTTCATAAGTATCCTCCTGTGCTTCCAAGAAGCGAGCGAGGTTAAATGCGTCTTGTTGAAGATGCGGACTCAAGGAAGGGTTCTCATACTTGGTTTTGAGTTGCTTCATTTGACAGCCAGTCAAAATTGCTCCAATACTGTTGCCCTCCCCCTGGTCGTCCGCGTTGCTCTGCAATGAACGGTTGGAGGATTTGATGGCAATGCCTGATGCTTGGGCCCCAGTTCGCTGCAATAAGATCGACTGGTGCAAGGCCGGCACGAATAAGTGCAGCGGCAACATCATAATTAGCGACTACTAAGGCGGCACTTCTTCTTTCTTCTGGCGACCAGTCAGAAGGAGGTTTCTTGGAAAGTACATCGCGAACTATATGTCTGGCTTCTCTAACTTCAGGCGCCTGCAAATAATTGACTAAAGAAAGGCCACTTTGAGCTTTCGACGATTCTTGCATCGCCAATATTTGTGCAGACATTACGCGCAGCTGTTTGAAGTAAGCAATGAGCGTGGCAACAGCTACGATAATAGTTAGGGCCTGAAGTGAAATGGTGAATGTTTCGTAGGATGTCATGATAGAAATTCCTAAAATGTGATTAACTTAATACAGAACATGCATTCTCAGTGGTGGCGCGCGCAATCTCTTCCAGCGACGTCCCTCGTAGCTCTGCCAATGTCAGCGCAATACGTGGCAGATACTTCGGCTCATTCGACAATCCGCGTTCCAGAAAATCCGGAGGGATGTCCGGTGCATCAGTCTCTAGCACGATGCTCTCCAGCGGCAGGGTGGCGGCAAGTTCACGCAGTTTGGTGGCGCGCGAGTGGGTCATTGCGCCGCCGAAACCGAGTTTGAAACCGAGCTTGATGAACTCGTCTGCCTGCTGGCGGCTGCCGTTGAAGGCATGGGCGATGCCCCCTCGCACTTTGATCTGGCGCAGGTGCTTGAGGATGGTGTCTTGCGCGCGGCGGATGTGCAGCAGCACAGGCAGGTCGAAGTCGCGCGCCAGCTTGAGTTGTTCGACGAAGAAGTGTTCCTGGCGGGTTTGGTCGTAATGTTTGATGAAAAAGTCGAGGCCGATCTCGCCGACGGCGACGGCCGAGTGTTGTTTCAGAAATTCGCGCAACGTTTCCAAGTCTCTCGGAGTTGCATCGTTCGTGTACATCGGATGGATGCCGTAAGCGGGCGAGCAGCCCGGGTGTTGTTTGCACAGTTTGCGCACTGCCTCGAAATTGTTGCAGGCTACCGAGGGAATGACCAGGCGCGTCACGCCGACGGCGGCGGCATTGCGTACGATGTCAGCTTGCGTGTCGCCGAATTCGGCAGCGTCCAGGTGGCAGTGGGTGTCTACAAAATTCATGAATCCATCGTCAATACGATCTTGCCGATCGTGCCGCCCGCTTCGATCAGGCGATGCGCTTCGGCAACCTGTTCCAGCGGCAATCTGTGCGAGATATGCACCTTCAGTTTGCCCGCATCCACCATGGCCGCGCCCTGTTCCAGTATCTTGCGCTGGTGGATGCGGTCGTCGGTCAGGCCCATTGCCTGCGGGGCGAGCATGAGATCGTAGCCCAGCGTCAGGTTGCGCAGCCGCGCCAGTTGCGTGTCGGCCAGGGACATCGGCGTGGACAGAAGGCTCACCACTTTGCCGTATACCCGTGCCGCACTTAGCGATTTCAAGAAGGTGTCTCCGCCCACCGTGTCGAACACGACATCAACGCCGCGTCCGCCGGTCCAGCTCAATATCTCTTGCACAAAATCCTGCGTCTTGTAGTTGATGATCTTTTCCGCGCCAAGATTGCGGGCGATCTCGGCCTTGCTGTCGTCGCTCACAGTCACCGCGATGCGCGCGCCGAGGTTGCGCGCGATCTGCACGGCGACATGGCCGACGCCGCCCGCAGCGGCATGAATAAGGATGGTCTGGCTCGTCTGCAAGCGGGCGCGTTCCACCAGTGATTCCCAAGCGGTGATGAATACCAGCGGCAGGGCGGCACTGTCCTGCAGGCTGAGCGTGGAAGGTTTCGCGGCGCAGAAGTCCTCATGCACTGCCGTGTATCCTGCGTAGCTGCCCGGTTCGTCGCCAATGCCGCCGCTGCAGAAGATGACCTCGTCGCCCACCTTGAAGCGCATCACCGCGCTACCAGCCTCTTCCACTACACCGGCTCCGTCGCAACCCAGGATGGCAGGAAGCTTGTCGGGGAAGTAAAGCGGCTTGGCGCGCAGCTTGGTGTCGATCGGGTTTACCCCTGCGGCAGCCAGTTTCACTCTCACGTGATAGGGCGAAGGGAGATCAGGCGCGGGAATGTCGCGCAGTTGCAGGACATCTGTGTTTCCGGGGGCAGTGGCGAGGATGGCTTTCATTATTATTCTCCAGTATGGCTAACCCACCCCAGCCCTCCCTTATCAGGGAGGGAGCCGAACCGCTCCTCCCCTGACAAGGGGAGGTTGGGAGGGGTTTGCGCTATGTTAAACTCCACACACTGATTTAGCGAGGTCTCATCATGTCCGGGAATACATTCGGTACCCTCTTTACCGTTACCTCTTTTGGCGAATCGCACGGCCCCGCCATCGGCTGCATCGTGGACGGTTGTCCGCCGGGAATGGAGTTGAGCAAGGAAGATGTTCAACTCGACCTTGACCGCCGCAAACCCGGCACCTCCCGCCATGTCACCCAGCGCCGCGAATCGGACACGGTGGAAATCCTCTCCGGCGTATTTGAAGGCAAGACCACCGGCACCCCCATCGCCCTGCTCATCCGCAACGAAGACCAGCGCAGCAAGGATTACGGCAACATCGCCGAGACCTTCCGTCCCGGCCACGCCGACTACACCTACTGGCAGAAATTCGGTATCCGCGACCATCGCGGCGGCGGCCGTTCTTCGGCGCGCGAAACGGCGGGGCGCGTGGCTGCTGGCGCCATTGCCAAAAAATGGTTATTCGAACGCTTCGGCGTCGTGGTGCGCGGCTACATGGAACAGCTCGGCGAAATCGCGGTTCCGTTCAAAAGCTGGGATGACATCAACGCTCCCGGCAATATCTTTTTTGTAGCCGATGCGAGCTATGTTCCGCAGTTGGAAGAATACATGGACGCGCTGCGCAAATCCGGCGACTCCATCGGCGCCAGACTCGCGGTGATGGCGCACAACGTGCCCGTAGGCTGGGGCGAGCCGGTGTTCGATCGCCTCGATGCCGACATCGCCCATGCGCTGATGAGCATCAACGCCGTGAAAGGCGTGGAGATCGGCGCGGGCTTCGGCTGCGTCACGCAGCACGGCAGCGAACACGGCGACGAATTTACCCCGGACGGTTTCCTGTCGAACAACTCGGGCGGCATCCTCGGCGGCATCTCCACCGGACAGGACGTTATCGCCCACTACGCCATCAAACCCACCTCCAGCATCCGCATCCCGCGCCTGTCCATCGACAAGGCTGGCAATCCGGTAAGTGTTTCTACCGAGGGGCGGCATGATCCTTGTGTTGGCATTCGCGTCACGCCGATTGCGGAGGCTATGTTGGCGCTGGTGTTGATTGACCATGCGTTGAGGCATAGAGGGCAGAATGGGGATGTGGTTTGTCCGACGCCGAAGTTGAGGTAGGTTATTCCTATGGCATTTCCGCTAAAGTTTCGGTCATTGCTTGAGACTCAATCGGGAGACATCTCATCTCCAGCAGAAATTTGGCTCTCGTTTGCCGTTTGTGGCACATATCAGGACTCATGTGGCTGGAGCGGTTGGATTATAGAGTCCATTACCGATGCTTCCGGACAGCAACTGCCGTCCGCAACAGAACAGATTTGTGAATACTGCGGTAAGCGTTTGTTTCGAACCGCAGCTACAATCAAGGCAGTGCCTGCTGACGATCAGACTCCCTCATTATTACCAGGCCGCGATTACACAGTATCGCCAATGGAATATGAGTAGCCAAACAAGTGTAACGATATCTATATAACAACCGTCGGGGGTAGCCCGACAGCTAGTCACTTTTCTTGTCTTGCCAAGAAAAGTAACCAAAAGAAATCGCCCCCGGTGCGCCGCCCTTCGGGTTCCCTCGATATTTCGCCAACAAGCGGGGCTGCGCAACTCGCCCTGGCGGGGCACACACACCGTGCCCCACTGCGGAGCTCGAACAGTGCTCGCCTAAACCTCCGCTTGTTGGCGAAATATCGAGGCGGCGCACAGGGGAAAGAAAATCAATTCCGGTTTTGTGTGGGCACGAGAGCCCACGCTTCTTTTTGTGAAAGTATGTGGGCGCTTTGCGCCCACATACAAAAGCTTTGGGTTTTGAATTTCGCTTTACCTTCCCCTGTGCGCCGCCGAGTAGCGCAGACCAGACAGGGGTAGTCCGACGAATATGTTTGAGCACGTGGCCGCGTAGCGGATCGTGCGAGTTTATGAGGAGGCCTGTCTGGTTGAGCAACGGAGGGGACCCCGCAGGGGCGGTGCGCTGGGGTCGCCTTCTTTTTGGTTACTTTTTCTTTGGCGAAGCAAGAAAAAGTGACTAGCTGTCGGGCTACCCCCGACGGTGTTGGTTTTGAATTTGGAGATTAGCGGGCTTCGCCCATCCTTCGACAAGCTCAGGACGAACGGGATGGTGGGTATGAACATGCCAACCCGGAAATTACTCCTTCACCCTCCGATACAACCTGAACCTCTCATTCGCATCCCCCTTGCGTCCCCCCTCCCACATCTTCTCCCAACCAATCTCGTCTTCGATCGGTTTGGAAATGCGGTCGCCCTGCACCAGTAGCAGGTCACAGGTACGCGAAGCGTTGCGCTTCGGGTTGAGGTTGCCAAAGTATTGCAGCATGGCGCGTTGGCTGTCGCCGATGCGCACGTCGGCAATGCAGTTGTATTTTTTCGGCAGGTTGTCCTTGAGGTCGTCGATCATGTGGCGGTAGCTTTTGCCGGTGTCCAGCCAGGGCAGCCAGATGGTCATGAGCAGTATCCACATCAGGGTGACGCTGGTGGCCCAGTTGATGAGCGAGCGGCGCACGGAGCGGCCGACGCGCCATACCAGTACGACCCAAGCCATCGTCGCAAAGAAGGCGATGCCGAACGGGATAGCGTGGAAGTCCGGGTCATAGCCGGGCTGGGCGTTCTTGAGCTGGTGCGTGATCCAGGCATTGTTGTCGAGCAGCAAGCCACCCCAGCCCCACCATAGCGCGATGGCGAGCAGGGCGAAGGTCATGATGCCGAACCAGTCGAGCGCATTTGCTGCGCCGCGGCGTAGCGTGGAGAGGGATGCAGTTGCGAGCAGCGCGATCGGCAACAGCATGGGTAGCGCGAATACTTCCTTGATGTCCGGCACGATGCTCAGGGTGACCAGCATGACGAGGAAGCTGACCAGTAGCAACTGGAACTCGGGCTCGTGCCAGATCTTCTTGCGCGCTTCCCACACAGCCCACGCGGCGAGTGGCAATGCGGGCCAAGCCAGCCAAGGCAATATCTTTACGTAGTAGAAAACTTCGTGGTAATCCCCACCTTTTACGAAACCGAACCAGCGTCCGAGGTTGTGCGTCCACATCCAGTCGACAAACAGTTGCGGCGAGCGCTGGAACAACAGCCAGGGCCAGATGGTGAGCCAGGGCAGCGCGCACACAATGGCAATGAGTAGCGTGGTTATGAAGGCACGGGTGCGCCATTCGCGGAACAACAGCAGTGCGGCACTGATGAAGAAGAACAGAATCGGGGCAATGAAGCCTTTGCTGAGGAATCCGATGCCGATGCCGATGCCGAGTATGACGCCCGCAAGAGTGGGGCGGCGCAAGCTGAGCGCGTAACCGTAGAGCATCATGGTGCAACCGGTGAGCAGCGCGTTGTCGGTGATGATTTCGTGCGCGCGGATCAGCATGCCGAGGCAACCGACCAGGGCAATGACGGCGGCCCAACCCCGATTCTTGCCGAATAACTCGCGCCCGCTGAGTCCGATGAACAGCAGCGTCAGTGCAGTGTAGAGGCCGGTTGCCAGGCGTGCACCATCGTGCAGCGGCAATATGGGGGCCAATAGCTTGGCAAGAATCGCGGCCGTCCAGTAGTACAGCGGCGGCTTGTCCATGTAAGGTTCGTCCACCAGCGTGGGGACGATCCAGTCGTGGCTCTGCAGGATGTGGTAGATCAGGCCGAAGCTATAGGCTTCGTCTGGTTTCCACGGGTCATGTCCGATGAGTCCGGTGAGCAGCCATACCGCGCATAGCAGGAACAGGAAGCCTGCTTTGAGCGGGGTGATTTCGGGCTCTTTCAGTTTTGTGAAATATTCGTACATCCGGTTTTATTATTCTACGATCTTGAGAGTTTGCCCCACATCGGGCTCGCCCTGCGGATATTGTTCGTTGATGAGCCGCAGGTAACTTTCCGCATTCTTACCCAACGGAGAGTGTTGCGCCAGCTTGACGTAGGTATCGCCCTTCCTGACGGTGACGAGTTTGATGGTAAGCGGTCTGATCTGCCTGCGTTCGCCTTCGCTCAATGCATGGAAGCTGCGGATGGAGGTTTTCATCGCCTCGCGCTGTGCATTGTAGACTTCGGCTGTCTTTGCGTTGCACTGGATGAGGAAAGCCTTGCGGTCGAAATATATGACGCCGAGCACGACATTGTTGGCGCTGCCGATGGCGGCGTGCAGTTTCTCGATTTCCAGCGACTCGACCACAGCCCCGTTGCCGACGGCGCGATGCGCATATTCGGTGGCTGTACCGGAAGGGTTGTTATCGACCTTCAACTGGATGGCGGCATCGCTTCCGGGACTGAGTGCGACGAGTTGCGTGGATGAATTCTTTACGTGCCATTCGGGCGGAAAGGTCAGCGCAATGCCCAGGTCGGGGTGCATGAACTTGTTGTCGCGCACCACCCCTTCGCTGACGCTGTCGTTGAACACGAGGCCGTCGGTCTGTTTCAGAAATTCGCTTTTGTTTTCGCTGGGGTTGGCGACCTTCAGGCTGCTGGCTTCACCTACCACTTGTTGCAAGCGCGTGTCGTTGTCAGGGTGCGAGGCGAATGTGCCGTGGTAATGGCTGGGTTCGCGGCCTTCCTGTTTGGCGACTACGGCGTCGAATGATTCCTGGTTCTTTAGCACGCCGATCACGCGGATCATTGCCTGCGGGTCGTAGCCGCTGCGCGCCAGATATTGTGCGCCCAGATGGTCAGCTTCCAGTTCGTGTTCGCGCCCGTAGCCGGAGAGCAAGGCACCGCCAAGCAGGTTGGAAATGTCATGCCCGGCCTGGCTCCTGAGTTCCGGCACGAAAATGGAAACGATGGAAATGCCGATATTGGCAGCCTGCGCCGCGCTTTGCTGGCGTACACCGTGGCGCGCGGTGACGTGTCCGACCTCATGTCCCAGTACTGCTGCCATCTCTGCTTCCGAATTCAGGTAGGCCAGAATGCCGCGCGTGATGTAGACATAGCCGCCGGGCAGGGCAAAGGCATTGATCTCAGGGGTGTCGAGTACGGTGAAGTGGTAATGGATATTGGGCCGGTGGCTGTGTTCGGCGACTTTCTGGCCCACGCGGTCGACGTAGCTTTGCAGGGCAGGGTTGGCATAAACCTTGTATTGCTTGTGCACCTCGGCATCGGATGAACGCCCCAGCTCGATTTCCTGCTGCTCGGACATCATCACGAAATCCTGCTTGCCGCTGACCGGATTGGACGCGCATCCGCTCAAGGTGAGAGCGGTGACGGCGGTCATAAGAGCGATGAAAATACGCATGATGACGGTCCTGAAAAGAAAAAGGCAGCGAAGGCTGCCTTTTGATCTCTGCGCTTAACGAAGTTCCATCAAGCGGCGGTTTTGGCGCCAGTGTTGTACTTGCTGCGGAACTTCTCGATACGGCCCGCGGTGTCCACGATCTTCTGTGTGCCGGTGTAGAACGGGTGGCACTCGGAGCAGACTTCAACGTGCAATTCCGGCTTGCTCATTGTAGAGCGGGTTTTAAACTTGTTGCCGCAGCTGCATGTCACTGCGATCTCTTTGTATTCAGGGTGAATGGCGGCTTTCATTTTGTCTTCCTTGCTAAAGTTAGGCGCGGCTTTTGTACGCGCACGGATCCCGTTAAGGGGGCGCATTATCCATAAAAAGAGGGGGTTGGGCAAATCCTTTTATTTTGTATAAGGGCGCATTCTGCGCATGGGTACCGCCCCCAAGTTACTGAGCAATTGCAGTTTTACTGAATCTGCCCGCGTTCGACGCTGATGCCGACCAGTTTGCAGTTGCGGATGGCTTGCAGTTTGGCGACGCTGACCTTGACCCAGGGAGCATTGAAATCCTTGAGAATGATCTGGGCGATGTGCTCGGCCAGCGATTCCAGCAGGGAAAAATGGCCGTTGCTCAGGACGGTCTGGATGTGTTGCGCAACCTGGGCGTAGTCCAGCGCGTCCTTGATGTCGTCGCTCTGGCAGGCGCGGCTGTTCGGCAGGGCGATGTCGAGGTCGAGCTGCAGCGTCTGCGGTACGCGCTTTTCCCACTCATATATGCCGATGAGGGTGACAACTTTGAGTTCGCGTAGAAAAATGATGTCCATATAAGGTGTGTGGCCGGTCGTTTGGTGGCAATGGCGCATTCGAGTAAAATTCGCCGCTTCGTATTTTAAGGTATTACCAGATGACCCCACTAATCTTTGTTGTATGCGCCTACCTGATCGGTTCGGTCTCTTTTGCGGTGCTGATGAGCAAGGCGTTCGGTCTCGCCGACCCGCGTTCTTATGGTTCCGGCAATCCCGGCGCTACCAATGTGTTGCGCAGCGGCAAGAAAGCAGCTGCGGCGCTGACTTTGATCGGCGATGCGGCAAAAGGCTGGCTGGCGGTTTTTCTGGCAATCCGTTTTGCGCCGCATGATGCGCAGGGTTTGATGATCGTTGCCCTGGTTGCGTTGGCGGTTTTCCTCGGTCATGTATTCCCGATCTTTCTGAAGTTCAAGGGGGGCAAAGGCGTGGCGACAGCGCTAGGGGTGTTGCTGGCAATAAGTCTTTGGATGGGTTTGTTTGTGTTGTTCACCTGGTTACTGGTGGCAGTGGTGTTTCGCTATTCCTCGTTGGCTGCCTTGGTGGCGGCGATCATGGCTCCGGTATTTGCCATGTTGGTCAAACAGCATGGCGAATATTTGCGTCCCGAGTTGGTGCTTGCCATCGCGATCATGTCCATGCTGCTGATCTGGCGGCACAAGGGCAACATCCAGAATCTGATGACGGGCAAGGAAAGCAAGATCGGCAGCAAAAAGACTGATTCTCAGTCGGCGTAATTTATTTCCCGCAAGTCCCAGCGCGGCTTGACGTTGAAGCGGTAGTCGCGTTGCGCTGGTTGATGTTGCAATCGCATTGCGCCAGCGAAGGCGATCATTGCACCGTTGTCGGTGCAGAACTCCAGATCGGGGTAGAACACCTTGCCGCCGCGCTTGCCGATGATTTCGTTCAGGCGGCTGCGCAACAACTGGTTGGCTCCCACGCCTCCCGCCACGACCAATTGAGTCAGACTGCTTTGCGCAAGCGCGGACAATGCCTTGCTGGCCAGAACGTCCACGATGGCCTCCTGTGCGGCATGTGCAATGTCGGCACGAGTCTGTTCATCTGTTTCATTCTGTTGTGTGAGTGTAAGCACTGCTGTTTTTAGCCCGCTGAAGCTGAAATCCAGATCGCCGCTGTGTAACATCGGACGCGGCAATTTGAAACGTCCGGGTGTACCACGCAGTGCAAGTTTGGCCAGCAATGCTCCGCCCGGATAATCCAGTCCCAGAAGTTTTGCGCTCTTGTCGAACGCTTCGCCCGCCGCGTCATCCACGGATTCACCCAATAAGGTGTAACGACCCACACCGTCCACGCGCATTAGTTGCGTGTGTCCACCCGATACTAATAATGCGACGAATGGAAACTCCGGTGCCGGTTTGGAGAGCAATGGAGAAAGCAGATGTCCTTCCAGATGGTGGACGCCGATGGTGGGAACGCCTAGCGTGTAGGCAAGTGCGCAGGCAACGCTTGAACCGACCAGCAAGGCGCCGGAGAGGCCGGGGCCTTGCGTATAGGCAATCGCATCGATGTCATTGAGAGCGCATCCGGCTTTTTGCATGACGCTGCGTATCAGTGGCAACGCGTAGCGCACGTGATCGCGCGAAGCGAGTTCAGGGACGACACCTCCGTACTCATTATGTAATGCTATTTGCGAGTGCAGCGTGTGAGCCAGCAGTCCGCGCTCGGTGTGATACAGCGCAATGCCGGTTTCGTCGCAGGAAGACTCAATGCCCAATATCAATTTCACGATGCGTTTTTCGCGGCTGTTTTTCGAGAGACGCATTGTACGTTTCACCCACATGGCAGCGCGAGCGCACATTAATGTGAATATTTCTTTACAAAACGCTTGACGGGAAGTTCGCCGTCTATATAATGCGCACCTCTTCGCGGCCAAGGCTGTGGAGGGAGTAGAAGAAAAAGCTCTTTAAAAGATAGAAGAAACAACCGATTAGTGTGGGTACCTGTATCTGGGTAGACGAGATCACTTAGGTGATGGAGTCGAACTCAAGACATATAGAAGTACCCTCACGAAATCGAAGATACGATAA